>Ga0207422_1000158_pt1 | contig 260785 bp, 277 predicted proteins | sample MarCyaLeptolynsp_FD_187757 | JGI IMG/M metagenome (GOLD analysis project Ga0207422, IMG submission 187757) | Marine cyanobacterial communities from Panama - species 1 Leptolyngbya sp. (SPAdes) | ecosystem: Environmental > Aquatic > Marine > Unclassified | place: Panama: Panama City | collected... | reverse complement strand
GGCATCGAACCGCACGCCTATCTGAATTCCGTGCTCACGGCCATCATCAACGATCACAGACAAAGCCGGATCGAAGACCTGCTTCCCTGGAACTACGCCGCCAATGTGTGAGCGGCACACCGCTTACGGTGATGTTCGCTTTCCTCTTCGAACTGGCGAGGAAACCGTAGTGGCGGATGCGATGGAAGCCGTCAGGCAGGATGTGGATCAGAAAGCGGCGGATGAACTCTCCAGTGTCTAGGTGCATGACCTTCTGGCGATCGCCATGCTTGATCCGGTAGTCCGTATACCGGAACGCCACTGTCTTGGCGTCGGCGCTGATCAGGCGGCTGTTTGAGATCGCGACCCTGTGGGTGTATCGGCCGAGATAGGTCAGCACCGCCTCAGGCCCGCCGAAGGGTGGTTTGGCGTAGACGATCCAGTCGATCTTGCGGAATGGCGCGATCCATTTCGCGAAGGCCGCGCCGTTGCTCAGCCCGCCGAGATCGCCGAAGAAGGTCAGATCGCCTTTCCGGTGGAGCGCTGCCAGCCCGTCGATAAAGAGCCGCCGGAACAGTCTCGCCATGACCTTCACGGGCATGAAGAAGCCCGGGCGGCAGGAGATCCAGCGTTGGCCGTCGGGCGACACTCCGCCGCCGGGCGCGATCATGTGGATATGTGGATGGTGTGTCAGCGCCGACCCCCATGTGTGGAGCACGCTGGTCATGCCGACACGGGCGCCGAGGCGCTTGGGATCGGCGGCGAGAGTCATGACCGTATCCGCCGACGCCTTGAACAAGAGGCCATAGACCGCCTTCTTGTTCCAATACGCGATGCGGGCGATCTCGGCTGGCATGGTGAAGACCACATGGAAGTATTCCACGGGCAGCAGGTCTTCCGTCCGCGCCGCCATCCAATCGCGCGCGGCCGGTCCCTGACACTTCGGACAATGGCGGTTCTTGCAGGAGTTATAGGCGACATGCTGACGCCCACACTTGGCGCAGACCGCCACATGCCCGCCGAGCGCGTCGGTTCGGCAGGCCTCAATCGCAGACATCACTTTGAGCTGGGCGAGACTGACATGTCCGGCATTGGCCCGCCGCCACGCCGGACCATGGTCACGAAAGATGTCAGCGATCTCCAGCTTTACGCGGGCCAACGCCCGCGTTGGTCACTCCAGACTTCGCCTCACCGTCTTGTCCTGAAGACCCGTCAGCATCTCATAGGGACTAACCGTGTCGCGGATCGTCTTGGTGGCGACGCGCGTGTATTGCGCGGTCGTCGTCAGCTTGGCGTGGCCGAGCAACACCTGGATGACGCGCACGTCCGTGTTCGCCTCCAGAAGATGCGTTGCAAAGCTGTGGCGCAGCGTGTGTAGCGTCGCCGCCTTCTTTACACCCGCCATGTTCTTCGCTGATGTGAAAGCGCGGTTGAGCTGGCGCGGCGAGATCGGATTGATCTTAGGCTTGCCTGGAAACAGCCAGCCCTCTGGCCGACTCTCCTTCCAGTATTCCCGCAACAGATCGAGTAGCCCGGGCGAGAGCATGACTTTACGGTCCTTCCCGCCCTTGCCGTGATCGACATGGATCAACATACGATCGCTATCGATATCGGCGACCTTGAGATGGCAGACCTCCGCCGCCCGAAGCCCGGCGCCATAGGAGATGCTGAGCGCCGCGCGATATTTCAGACCCGGCCCGGGCGCCGCCATCAACACGTCCTGAACCTCCTCAACGCTGAGAACGACTGGCAGCTTCTTGGGCTTGGTGCGGAACTGCATGTACCGCTTCATCTCCTCGCGCCCGCAGGTCATGCCGAAGAAGAACCTCAGCGCCACAATCCGCGCGTTGAATGTCGTCGCGGTGACACCGGTGTTCGTCATGTGAAGTTGGTATGCGCGGAGTTCATCTGGCGTCGCAGTATCCGGCGATCGCCCGAGGAACCCGGCGAAGTCCTTGATCGCCCGGATATGCGCTTTTTGGGCTTTCTCACCCATTCCGCGGATGCGCATGTCTTCGATCATCCGCTCACGCAACGCTGTTGTCTTCTCCTGCTTCATCGGAACCTCCTGTCCGTCGATTGAGGGGTCCCAATCGTCAAACAGGCGACCGCATCGCCAAAGTCGCAGCGGTCAGGTCACCGAAAGGGCGTCACCAAAATGCGCCAATGCCGCGCGAGCGGCTTCGTCCATCCGGCCAATTACAGACATCTCAAGCCACATAGGTGGATGTCGGCTTTGAGCCGATAGCCAGTTCAAATGTAGTGTTCGACTGTTCTCCCTACGTTGATCACCGTTCTGTACAACCATCCGCCCTTCATCTCATGATGCGATGCGCACATCAGCGATTGTCCGTGCCGAGAACGGCGTGCTCTGTTTCCCATCGACCATCAATCTGACGTACATCTCGTGGTTCGGAAGGTTTATCAGGCCTCTCGGAGTTGGCACGTCGGCGCCAAACTGCTTGGCGAGGAGTGGTGCGTCCGACGCCCCGACACGAAACGAAATCATGCTGCCAACATTCCCGATGATCGCATCGAGCGCGCTTTGGTCGATCCTGGAAGTGTGTTGCGTTGCCAGGGCAAGACCGACAGCGAATTTGCGTAGATCGGCCAGCATGTCCGCTATGGCGTCGGTCGTGAACGATTGGAACTCGTCGCAGTAGATCATGTACGGCTGACGCTCTCTATCCGGCAGGCTTTCTCGGCTGAGAGCGGCGAGAGCGAGACTTGAGAGAATGAGGCCGCCCATGACGTTGGACACGTCGGTGCCGAGCCTGCCCTTTGCCAAGTTCACGATCAGAACCGTGCCCTCATCCATCAGCTTTCGAAATCGAAGCGGCCTCTCGGGCTCACAGACCGCCTTGCGCACCACCGGATGTGCCAGAAAGGCCCCGAGCTTGTTGGCAATCGGTGCCACGCCATCGACAGCCGTCTTGTAGTTCATGGCCTTGTATTCGACGTTCCAGAATCGGCGCACCTGAGGGTCCGACACTGTGGAGACGACGCGGGCCTGAAAGCCCTTGTCGAGAAACGTCGACATGATGTCGTTCAGGCTTGCTCGGGGCTGTTCCAAGAGCGCCAACAGGGCATAGCGCAGCAGATGCTCCATGCGTGCCCCCCAAGCGTCTGCCCATTGCTTTTTTAGCGTATCGATGAGGCCAGACGCGATCAGCGGCCTGTAGGGCGCGGATACGGAGGAAAGCGGGTTGTATCCGTAGGGACAGTTCGGGTCGGCGATGTTCCAGACGATATGCCTGTCGTCGATCACCTCCGCCATCTGCTTGGCCAGATCACCGTGCGGGTCGATCAGGCAGAAACCACTGTCATTCTCCAAATCCTGTCGCATCAGCCGCGATAGCAGCGTCGACTTACCGGTGCCCGTCTGACCGAAAATAGCCAGGTGATGAAGCATATCGCGTCTCCGAATACCGAATGTGCGGCCTGGCTCGCGTCCGACGGTTCGGCCGATGGTCGAGACGACATCGCCGATCGGCTTCACAGGGCATTGCGGTCAATCCGATCATGCAACCTGGTGCCTGCCGCGTTCTTGTAGCCATCCATGAAGCGTTGATGGAGCCGCTCGACTTCCGATGACCGGGCAAGCGCGGCCAGCTCCTGTATCCGCTGTTCGCTATGCTTTGACAGGCGCCAGATTCGAGAAGTGGTACGAGCGTCTGCACATGAGAGGCCGGCAACGGCCTCCTCGGCCCGAACCAACCAATTTGCCGGCTCAACAGAGACGTTTTTTGCCATGACCGATCGGTTCGAGGTGCCGATTTCGATGATCTCGCGTTTTCCCATCGGGTCGGCATAGTCGTAATGCACTACAAGGTTTTTCAGGAGTTCGAGAAATCTCCCGATTGCATCCATGTCCCGACCAAATCGATCCTGATCCGCCGTCTCTTGCTCGATGGCCGTCTTCTCAAGGAGAAGCTTTTCCTTTCTTGCCATGAAGGTGGCCTTGTCGATGATCTGCTCGATGGCGGCATCTTCCAGCTTCTCGATCCGTTCGTTGACCTTGGCGAGCCGCATGGAAGCGGTTTTCGCGTCATATGAACGGGCTCCTGCACGCGACCACTTCTTCGCCAACTGATCGATTGCCGTGATGCTCTCATCGCACAAGCGGACTGCCTGAAGCACTTGCCTGACCGCGCTATCGAGCGGCTCCTCGCGGATGCAGTTCCGCGGGCATGCCGGAACATGGCAGCGGTAGTACACGTGCCCCTTTTGCCTCTCCGGGATCATGGCGCGACCGCAGCTGCCGCAGGCGAACAGACCTCGGAACAGGTGATTGTGACGGGTGACTTTCTTGCCGCTTTTCCCGCTGCGCACCAACGCTACGCGCTCAAAGAGTTCGGCATCAATGAGCGGTTCATGCCCTCCCGCATACACCTCCCCGGCTCGTCTGATGCGGATGGTGCCGGTATAGAACGGGTTGGCGAGAAACCTCTCCAAGCAGCCCTTGGAGAGCGGCCCGCCGGAAGCTCCCCTTAGTCCCCGCCTGGCCAACTCGTGCCGCAGCGAGTGCAGGGAGTACTGCCCGCTGGCGTACAGCTCAAATGCCTGTCTCACCAGGGGGCCGGAGATGGGATCAATGGTCTTGAGTTCGCCCTTGCCGTTGTTGCTGTAGCCGATCGGCGCCGAGAACGGGTAGTACCCGCGTTCCAAGAGACCCCGCTGTCCCTTTTTGATCTCGGAGCGCAGGTTGCGCACATAGTCTTCGGCAACGGCCATCTGGATGTTGGCGGTCAGGCGGCCGCCGCGCGACCGGAAATCGAAGCTCTCGGTCGCGAAGTGAACGTCAATCCCTCTGTCCGCAAGATCGCCGATCCGGGCCCAATCGAAGAAGTTCCGGGCCGAGCGGTCGATCTTGTGCATCACGACACCCGCTGCCTTGCCGGCCCGCAAATCCTTGAGCATGGCATCAAAAACCGGGCGGCCGGATTTGGCTGCCGTTTGCTGCTCTTCAAACCAGCGGATGACCGTAATGTCGTTTCTGCCGGCGAAGCGCAGGATCGCGTCTCGCTGCGCCTCCAGGGAAACGCCTTCTCCCTGTTTTTGGGTCGAAACACGAACATAACCAAAACATTGTTTCATATATCTTTTTTGTTACGAATATCGTCGGACTCTATCACACCATCGAGATTTGGGGAGTCTTCCCAAGGCCAGGAACCGTCCCGCAGCATGCGTTCGTAGGTGCGCTTACAAAGCGCGAGATAGCGCTTCAGTTCCGGCGGCAGCTCATTTTGCTTGTGTGTCATGCAGACAGTCTACGCCACGCGCGGATTCAGCAAACCCGCCCCGAAGTGCGGATACTTGTACCAAGTGACGGATTGCATCGGTGCCCCGGTTCGATACCCTGATGGGACGATGGGAAAGAATGGAGAGCGGCAGAGGAGGTGATTGGCCGGATCGGCCAAGTCGATGGAGGGGTTTCACCCCTCCATTGCATGTTGCGCCAGCCTGCCAATCAACAGAACGTTCTTTGGCACATCGACGATGTGATTAGTCATAACCGCCGGGAGATCGGTAACCATCGGCCGAAACCCGGCATCAATCATTAACCCATACATGCACAGTTCTTTTTCAATCGACCTGAAAACGGCGCGGCGCCGTTCAGGTCTGTCGCAAGCTGATTGCGGCCATTTACTCGGTGTCGACAAGCGGCGCATCTCCGCGTTCGAAAGCGGCAGAAGCATCCCGACCGTGCCGGAAATCTGCGGTCTGTCGCTGATCTTCGGATGCAGCTTCGAAACGCTCTTCGCCTCGGTGTTTTCCGAAGTGGGAAGCGACATCGAGCGACGGCTGGCTCACATGCCGACGTGCGGCTACAGCTTTCTCGGCCATTTCAACCGAGTGCACACCCTCAATCGCATTGCGGCCCGATTGTCCGATCACCAAAGGTTCCGTGGCTCCGCTTAGGGTCATGGGGTTGGCCGTGGCGTCGGGCCGTGTCGGGTATGCGATGCTCTCCGATCATGACTTGATCGATTGGGATGTCTCCCGTGTCGCGTGCCGCTCCTATGAACACGCAAACATGAAGGCGATGGAGTGGATCGATCTGCTGGCGCCTGAAGTTGTCGTAACCGAACGCATCGGCAGCAACCCCCGCAAGCGTGGCAAGACCCTCGCGCTGATGGCGGCGGTCCATGAAGCGGTCAAGCAAAGCAATGCGATCAGCGTAACGACGGCCAAAGTCCGTGTGCATACGGACAAGTACGCGGAGGCGCGCGCTTTAGCCGACGCCTACCCGGAACTCAAGCTGCGGCTTGCCCGCAAGCCGGCCTGCTGGAAGACCGAGCCGCGACGCATGATCCTGTTTGAGGCCCTGGCCTTGGCCCTTCGCGTCAAGGAAACCGAGTAGCAAGGATCGCCCCACCGAATCGCCCCACCGATCGCCCAGGCGCGCCGTTGTCGGTAACGCTGCGTGAGCAGGCGTTGATCTGCGCGGCATCGGTTGTCGATGCGCTCGAAGGTGTCCGGGTGATCGCCCTGCCGATGGCGAACCGGAGAATGGTCTCGGGTTCGCCAGACGCAAGGAGATCACCCATGAGCACAGAAACGATACGGCAACTCAATGACGCCTTTCGCACCGGTCACACGGGCACCGGCCGCATACTTGTCACGCAGGGCGTGCAGTCACTCGGTGCCGACGCCGTGCGCCGGATACTCCGGCAGGTCATGGCGTTCGACGCATTCACGACGGACAACGATCCGCATGGTGAACATGATTTCGGCGCCTTCGATCATGACGGCCACCGGATTTTCTGGAAGATCGATTGCTACGACCATTCCCTGCAATACGGCTCGGAAAACCCAGCCGACCCGCGTGTGACGACACGGGTGCTCACCATCATGCTCTCGTCGGAATACTGACGAGATAGATGTTCTTTCCATCCCCTACCAACAGGTAGGGGATGCTTGTAGCCACGGATATCGTGTGCCGCTCCGTCGCCGGACGATGAACCGTTACGGCACAAAAGCAAACGCCGCACCCTTTCGGGGAGTGCGGCGTTCGTTGTCTTCTTACACGGCATAGCCCGGATCGGACGGCAGGCCGGGGGGTTACAGCTCACCGGAATAGTCGAACATGCCTGCGTCATGGACCACCCGACGCGCCTAGTTCCCATCCATCCTTGGCAGCACCATCACCCGCACAACGACGGGGTTCCCACCACCGCAGGAGAGTGCGTAGTCTCCGGTGGAGGTTGGCGTGATGATCTGCGTGCCGGTGACGCGGGTTATTGGTCGTGTACCAACGCCGGCGAGGACGCAGCGTGCTGGATCAGCGCCGCCCGTATCGTAGGTAAGAGTCACGTCCTCCCCTGAACGAACAACACGAGGGTCTGCGGTCAATTCTGGTGGGGCGATATCAGCTGCAATGAAGATGCTTGCTGATCTGGTGGTGCCGTTAATACCTCGGCACGATACGGTGAACTGCTGTGCTTCGGGGGTTTGGGGAGTGTCAATAGGATCAGTGCCCTGTACTGCGCCTCCGGTGGCAAAGCCGAATCCAGTACCTTCCGTAGCGTCACACGTGCTGGTGTTCTCGGAAGTCCACCTGAGCTTGATGCGGTCGAGGGGAGAGACGGCAATGGTGTTCTGTGCTGACCGAAGCTCATCAGTAAATGTCCGACGCTCACGGGACTCACCAAACCAAGGGCGTTCACCAGATGACCAACGCTCATCAAACCACGAACGCTCAGGCGTAGGTGATCTTCGAAGCCAGGTGCCACTGTCATTCACCTCGGCTTCAAGGGTCACGGTCGGCGGTGGCGGGCTTACGGAAACGTAGGCCCTATCTGAATCGCTGCCGCCTGGCCCATTACAGTTGAGATAGAAATTGGCGCTTGCAGACGGATAGACGGTCTGGGAACCGCCGGCCGTTGATTTATTGCCCGTCCAACCACCGCTGGCACTGCATCTCGTGGCGTTGCTGACTGACCAGGAAATCGTAGAAGCATCGCCTCGTGTGATGCTGCTTGGGTTTGCCCGCACGCTCACCGAAGGTGGTGGTGGCGGTGGAGGGTTCTCCACGGACACCGTGGTGTAGCACATGATGTCTTTCCAATGGAAACTGTGGTCGCCGAAGAAGCGGATGGCGATCCATCCTTCAGGGAGGGTGCCGGTCGAAATGGTACGGCTGCCGCCGCTACCCACCGCCCCGCGTCCACGTGACCAGAGGGTATTCCAGCCGGAGCTGCTCCAACTGTTCAGGTTGCAGGAATGCGTGTCGAGATTGCACCATGCCAGCGATTGCCGATTAACGTTGTAGGACTGAACAAGCCTAGGAATGTTCCACGTCGCTCTCAGCGTTTCAGAGGGGTAGAGCACGCTATGATCGAGGGAGAGGGTGCAGAGCGACCCGAACGGATTTGTGGAACCGCCGGGGCTTGAAACTGAACCACCATCGCTACCATCGTTGTTCTCGCGCCGTGTTCCCGTCACCCACCGGCCATCAGGCATCCGCATCGTCGGTTCGCCTCGACTGTTGCGGATGCCGGATGCTTCACAGAGCGGACAGTTCTCACCCACGCGGATGGCGGTGTCTGGGGTTGAGCCGGGTCTATTTCTGTCAATAGGATTATCCCTATACGGATCAGCGTTGTATGAGTCCCCGTCGTTCGTTTCTCTCTGGTAGGACTCGTAGGCTTCCATGCTCTCGCGCTCAGCGTCGCGGTGGGTCTGTGCCAGGGTGTGTGCGCCGCCTCCCGCGAGCATGAGTGCAATGAGCACCGCAATGACGGGACGTCTTGTGTATTTGTGTTGGTTCATTACTCATAATTGTACATCATATCGCAATAATATGACTGAAAACTGTGCAAAAGAAAGCAGCCTGCACCACCGAGGTAGTACAGGCCGCAAGGTTTTAAAAAGATCAGGCAGGAAGGGAGGCGAAAAGTGTGTTGACCGCGCCGGGTATCAGTGCTTCGTCGCTCGTCCAGAACATCCACATGTTCAGACTGCCGTCAGCTCCCATGTATTGCTCGGCGCAGACGCTCGTATCTACAAAGAGACCGTCGCTTCGGCGAATGCCGCCATAGCCGTGGCACCAACTATCGCCGACGATGTACTCGTATTGCGTTATCGAGTCGGGTTCAAAGACATCCTCATCCTCATTATTTGAGATAAACCGACTGACCGCATATGCGGTTTCTCGCCGTTCCCATACGTTTTCATCGGCAATCTGCTCGCAGCCCTCGATGCAGGAGAAGACGGCGTGACTGAAACCGTGGACGCCGCCGGATACGGAGCGGTCGGCTCCTACTATACCAATCGCATAGGTGACCGGCGCGGTGAGGCCCGGGGGAGTGTGGCTCCACCGTTCAAACACCCTGATGCCGTTGGGTTCACGGACACGGTACCCCGCAGGAATGGGGACTGAGGACACACCTGCAAATGCAAAGTCAACGGGCACCTCTGTCAGTTCGATAATGCTTATGGAATGGTGCTGGTGGGTGCTCTGACACCCCCCAAGCAGCAGCGCACCACTCGCGAGTGCAGCTGCCAACGTTTGAAGGGTCATAGTAGTTGACCTCCTTTGAAAAGGTTGGCCACCAGTGTGGGATTAGGAACAGTTTAATGTTCCCATTGACTTTGTATCATAGAAGTAAAAATTTGTCTATTATTGTATCTATCTCAATGTAATGATCTTTATATTTCTTGAATACACAATATAGGCGCACGCGCCAGTGTCGAGATGATAGAGAGCTGGCGGTGCACCAAGAACACCGCACCCTTCAGGGAGTGCGGTGCTCGCTGTGTTGCTAGACGTAATCGAGGCCGCCGCGAAGCCCTTGCGATCCGGTATCCTCCACGAAGCACTCGACCCGGCCGAAACCCTGAATCATTGCCTGGGCGCCGTTCTGAATCAGCATCCGGGCATCGCGCTGGCCGAAAAAGTCACCAATGTCCTCGCCGCTCGGCCGACCGCCTACAACCTCACATGCATCCTCCAGGGGACGCATCGCGACAACCGCGTCGCCTCGGAAGTAGAGGGTGCCTTGCGTATTGGTGAAGGCTACCGACCTAGTGTGCGAATAGATGCGTTGCACCGTGCACTCTCCGTCGGACTCACACAGCACCAAGAGGTGCCGCCGGATGTCCGGATAGCTGAGCACCACTGGTGTGCCGATCGGCCCATCGAGACCGACGCGATCGCCTAACTGCTCTCCGTCATCGGCGTATGCGATCGTTATGACCTGCCCCGACTCTGCGAGTCCTGAGTTCACGACAATGCAGAAGTCTTCGCTGCCGAAGTCTGCATTATTGAACATCGGGTTACAGGCTATGCTGTCGTCACGAACATAGTTTGCAGAAAGCTCGAAATACCCCTGGCGGTGCGTCTCGTCGAACCTTGCAAAACCAGGAACCACCTCGACGCTTTGGGTGGGTTGGCTCGATTGACACGCGGCCAAGACAGCAGCGAAAGCGAGTGCCGCGTACTTCACGACAGGACCGAACATCAGCGTAATCTCCTCCGGTTTGGTGTAGGCAAAAAGCTCTGCTGCTACTGCAATGCCGCGATCTCCGGCGGCACCTCACCGCCGATGCAGTAGCGCTCGATGATCCGGTGATCTTGACTCGTTCCCGTCAGCCCGCGGATGAAGCCACCGCTGGTGTTTGAAACCATCACGATCAGGTCGTTGCACCATTTGGCATGCCCCGGCACGCCGCCCACGCACACGAGGCGTTCTCCACCGCTGACGGCTTGCTCCTCGCAGGAGAGCGGGCCGGAAACCGCCGACGGCTCCGTCGTTGGCTCAATGTATGTCGTCAAGGAGGGTGTCAGCGGGTCAATCGCCAGGTCAGTACCAACCGCCGCTGCCAGCGGTGCGACCAGCGGCACGACGGCACAGCCCGCGACAAGCTGGACGCCGGCCAGCAGCGAAATGAGCAACACCAATCGGTGCATCATACCCCCCGGAGAATGCAGGCGGTCCAAAGCGATGTCTCATCGACGCTCCGATGATTGTCTCGCTGTGAACACAATGAGGAATAGTGTTCACGCGATAAGGTCGCGCTTAAGCAGCGGTTCCCACATGCGCTTTGCTATGGCGTGCGCCTCTGCGCCGATCGCCTCGGTGTAGATCATCGTGGTTTCGAGGCGCGAATGGCCAAGCCATCGCATCACGGTGGTGTCGGGCACGCCAAAGACCAGGGCGCCAATCGCGTAGCCATGCCGCAAACCCTTTGGACTGGCTTGCACGCCGACGATGCCGGCGGCCCGCATGACCTCTTTGACCCGCTTCCAAGCGGTCGTTCTGCACCAGGGCCATATCTGTGCATCGGTCCGGGCATCATCCTGTCGCGCTGACTTTATGTCGTGCACTGCTTCGAGTCGGTGAAGTAGCTGAGGTGGCACCGGCACCGCACGAAAGACGGCGCTGCTGTCTCGCCGTTTCTTGAGGCTTCTAATCGTGATGACACCGGCCTCGGCATCGATCTGGCGAGGTGTGAGTGCCAGCACTTCCGAGAGGCGAGCCCCGGTGAGCGTCAAAACCAGGCAGAACGCATAGACCGGGGGCTCCGCGCGCTTGGCAGCTTTCAGGAATTTCCGGCGTTCGCGCACCGTTAGGTATTTCCGGTTGCCATCGCGGTCATAGGTGAACGACACGTCAAGTTTTCCTTCTCTCTTGGAAGGATAGGACAGGCTTGACACGCTGCCTTTGTGGTGAACATTATTCCTCATAGTGTTTATTATTATGAACTGTGCTCAAGAACTAAATATATCACATCAATAACTGAAATCGTTGTGTGATATTTTCTTATTTATTCTTCGGTTATCAAATAATGCTGTCTTGTCTGTTACGGTTGGTCGATGCGGAATGTTGTCGTTCCGGCGCGTTGCCACTCTGCGACCAACAGTTCGCTCATGGGGTGCGGCGGCCGGAATACCGGGCCAAAGCTATCGCACATGGCAAAGAGCACGTATGGATTGCCGCATGGCCCTGAAACAGCGTCCGTGAGCGCAATCATCCGGTCCAACTGCTTTCGGCTGGGCACGACCAGCAGCACGAGCAGCGGCGCCGTCAGGTTCAGGTGATCGCGATACCTCCGCGCCCCGACGTATTCCCGATATTGCAGCAGACTCCCTTCAAGGCTTTTCCGGCGCCAATTGCTAGATCGTGCCGGTTCCGTGGCGCGATCGGCCTCAACGATGAAGAACCGAAACCGGTCACCATCGTCGGTGCGGTATTTCAATCCGAACAGCGCATCAGGAATAAGGTCTTTCCTGATGGAGCGACCAGTTGCCGGGTCTTTGATGGTGGTCGGATATCGCAGCTGCGTTTCTGCGCGGGTGAGAATGTCGTGTTGCGGGATGTAGACGAGATCGGGTCGGGAAAGCGTCGCGAGCTCGACGGAGGCGGTGATACAGCTGACCATGAACTGATGGAGCCACGGACCGGATCGTATGACACCTCGCTCACTCCACAGCCCCTTCCCTTTGAGCGCGGCCTCACCGGCCGGCGCAATATCGTGCACGAGCTGGTTATGACGGCTGTCAATGGTGTGGAACTGCTGGGGTGGACGGATCAGGTAGGCACCGCCATGGGCCGTGTTGGCCTCGTGAAACAGATCGGTCAGCCGTTCCTTTGCCCGCTTCTCGCTCTTGTGCGTGTCCGACGCAAACGCCTGTAGGAACGACGTCGGCATTGGGCCGTGCTGATGGAGTTTCCGGAGCCACAGGAGATCGCGTGCCGTCAGGGTAACGCGCTTGCCGGTCGAGAAGGGCCGGACCCGGCTGCGCCGCGAAAGCGCGTCACGATGATCCGCCGCCGCAGTAGTTACCACGACGGCGATGCGTCCGTGGGGGTGTCGCTATCCGTTTCCTTTTTGGGCTCTGTGCGTGACGGCTCGTCGGCGTCTTCGGCCGCTCCGCCGATATGCAGTTCCGAATAGTGCACCGCGTAGCGCTCACGCATCGTGCGGCGCACCTCCGCACGCTCCGCCGGTGACATCATCGGTTGCCGCTCCAGGAACCCAAAGGGAAACGACACCGGCAATGCCGCCTTCGTGACCCCGCGCACATAGGCGGCAAAGCTACCCTTCGGTTGCCGTTCGATAAGGTACGGCTCGCAGTAGAGCATGGGGGCAAGCGTGCGGGCGTCCTTGGCGGAGACACCACCGGCGAACTTGATCGATGTGTTCGCCGAAAACGCCTCTTGGAGTTTCGGTTCAAGCTGCCCGAGATACTGGTGGGCCAGCACCATGCCGAGATTGTACTTCCGCGCCTGCGCCAGGATGATCCCGATGTTCCGATCGAAATAGTCCGCCGCCTCGTCGATGTAGACGAAGGTCGGCATGCGCTTGCCCTCCGGCAACGTCGCCCGTTCCTGGGCCGCCTGGGCCAACATCGCGATGAAGAACCTGCCGAAGATCTCCGTCCCGTTCTCCTTCAGCAAGTCCTTGGCCGTGTTGATGAGGATGACCTTGCCGGTATTGAGTTCATGGAACAGATCAAGCTTCGAACGCGGGTGGCTGAACATGCGTTCGAATGTCTGGTTCTCCAGGATGCCCCACAGTCGGCGAAGCACCTGCTTCTTCGTCTGCTCAAACTCCCGGCTTGCGAACTCGGTCGCGAAGAAGTGCCGGGCGGACCCCGAGAGTTTCGCGATATGGTCGGCAAACCGAACCTGACTGCCCGGTTCCATCAGTTCCCGCAGCGTATGAATCGTCGCATCGGGAATATGAAGCATGAGGCGGGTCACATAGCGGAAGATGACGCTCTGCTTTTGCGTCATCTCCGCCGACAGCAGCGTGCCGAGCACGAAGTCATACAACTCAAGAATGGAGTTGGTGAGCCGCTCGCGCTCGAGCGGCGCGTATCCCGACAATCGATCCATCCCCACATCGAAGAGATTGAGCGACACCGGCCATTCCACATCCGTGGGATCGATCAGAACCAGCCTGTCGTGGAGGGTGCCGCCGGGCGCGAAGCAGGCCAACCCGCCGACATTCCGGATGAGGTCGCCCTGGCTGTCGAGTACGACCACAGAGCGCGCCCCTTCCGCCACTGCGGGCAGGTCGGAGGCAATCAAGTACTGAAGCGTCTGCGTCTTCCCGTGGCCTGAGCCGGCGACAATGTGGTGGTGCTCGAAGCGCGTGCTGGACGGAAGCGTGATCGCGACTGCCTGGTCAAAAAGCGCGGTGAGCGGCGTGCCCCCGAGATAGGTCTCGACCAGCGCCTCCGGGTCCGTGATGTCCGACTTCTTCGGGGTCTTGAACGGTCTCGAAAACCGGTTCGGATCGTCCGGATTACCACCCGAGGCGATGATCAGGTTTCGGTGCAGCCGCCCGTGCAGGTGATCGAAAATCCCCATCGCCGCATAGTCGTCGTCGTGGATCACGTGCAGCATCGACTCAACGAGGGCCGCGACGTTCGGCACCGCGCGAGAAACATCGGTCCGGAGCGCGATCTCGTCCCGCTCGTCTGGCGTATGGAGGAGCGCCGGCACGTCGTCATAGAGCAGGTGGAGGCAACGACCGAGCACATCGACAAGTGCTGCCGTCGTTTCCGCGACGTCCGCAAGCAACTGCTCCTGCCGCTTCAACTTGTCCTGATAATCCCAGTATTCTGCGACCGTATGCCGTTCGCTCCAGTCGAGATCCGGCAGCACGAAGAGGTCGTCATACGCACACACAATGAAGGTGAACTCCAACACCGCTTCGTATTGCGGGTGCGCGCGGTCGACATGAAACCGGTCGAGGACGCGAGCGGCTATGTCACGCACGAAGGCGATGCGACCGGCTTCCTCACGGAGGCCATGGCGGTCAAATAGCGCCGTGACCTTCTGGTAACGCCGCCGCGCCAGCTTCTCGTCACTCGTGCGCACCATACCGTGCACGAACGCGTGGAAGCGGGGCGCAAGATGGAGCGGCATCGTCACAGACCGCGCAGGATAATCTCGCGTGCCTCGTCTTTCGGCAGCGGCTCAATCGTCCGACGTTCCGTGCCGTCCCAGTGCTTGGCGGTTTCCATCACCTGGCGGAAATAGGCAATGACCAACTCCAGCCAGGCCTCTTTGCGCGCAAGCGCAATGACGCTCTTGCACGAGAAATAGCGCCCGTGCATGACGTCCTTGACGAAGATCGTCTCCCGTTTTTCGTTGAGGTACCACCAACCAAATCCAATCGATCCGATGGCACCGAGCAGGAACCCGCCGCTCGTGCTCCAACTGAAGGCCAGGAAACCGAATACGAGCACAAACACGCCAACGGACAAGAGTATCGTCGTGCGCAGCAACTCCGGTTGGACCGCTTCAATCAAGACGGCATCCGAGAGGCTGTACTTTTTGATGAGGGCCGCTTCCTCATCCTCAAGGTCTACCTTCGCCCAGAGCTTGAACCGTACCCGTCCAACCGTTCCCGGTGTCTGTTCCCGCTTGAAAAGTAGCTCCATGTTCGTTCCCCCTATTGTATTTATTATCAATATGTCGCTCTACCTTGGGGCGCAAGACTGGTTGTGGGGTGTCGGAAGGGCAAAGGGCTTAGGGGGTGGGTCAAGGGGATGAGCACCGTATGGCTCGGCGCAGCCGAACAATGATGCGTTCTTCATCATGTCGTGGAGACGCCGCCCGACGATCCGGCACCCTATGATGAGCAATGGTTGCCTGCGGATGGGGATATGTGATGCGGCACGATGGGGATACAGAATCCACACCTCGTATCCCCATCCAGACCAGCTATCGAACGGGTTTCGGACGCCTTCGGCAGTCACGGGAAGGCGACGTTCGAGATCAGCAACTCGTGTGTTTTCTTCTTCCTTCCCGGGTTCATCGAATAGGTCATCGGGACTTCAGTGATGAAGAAGCGGGCGAACAGCGCGCGCACTTGCGGCGTGTCGTTGAGCGACAGAATGAACCTGCCCTCGAGGTCTGCGAGCAGGTCTCGAAGGCGCGAGAAGTCCTGTCGTGAAAAGAGTGCCGCGCCGTAGTAGTTCTCGCACCCCCAATAGGGGGGATCGATATAGAACAGGGTGCTCGGGCGGTCGTAGCGCTCGATGAACTCGCCGTACGGCAAGCACTCGATGACCACCCCCGTGAGCCGTGCGTGGATGCTGCGGAGCAGTGCCGGCAGGGTGGACACATCGAAATACGCCGACTTCTCGGGCCGAACCCCAAGCGCTCTGCTGACGACCCTGCCACTGAAGCTCAATCGCTGGAGATAGAGGAACCGAGCGGCCCGCTCCAGGTCAGTGAGGGTTGCCGGGTCGGTGGCGGCCAGCCGCTCGAACTCGTCCCTGCTGGAAAGCTGATAGGCCAGCATGTCGATGAAGGGGCCGTGATGACGCTGAAGGACACGGAACAGGGTCGTCACGTCACGGCTCAGGTCATTGATGAGTTCGGATGCCGGCTTTCTGCGGCGACGAAAGAACACGCCGCCCATGCCCAAAAACGGTTCTGCGTAGGTCTCGTGCGGGATGGTCTCGATGAGCGTGTTGAGCCGCCGCGCCAAGAGACGCTTTCCGCCGCAATACGGCGCCGGGGGGCGAACGGGGGTAATGGTGGTGTGGGGGTGTGCATCGTGCATGTCCGGTGATCTCCTCGTTGGGGAGCACACCATCTATCAGCCTCTTAACCCTTTGTATTCGTGCGGTATTTTCCGGCGCGGTGCGGCAAGGCGCGCAGTACGCACCTATGGTCAGGTGATCACGTTTTCGTGAGTGGAAATGGTAGGTGACCGGGCTGCACGCCCGGTCACCCTGCTCCGGTTCAGGAGCGTCGTTGTGGAGTTTCGCGGCTGTCCAGCCGTTGTTGAAGCCAGTCCCTCACTTCACTCTCGACCCATCCCACCCTGTTGGGGCCAAGCTGTATCCGCTTGGGGAACAGGCCGGCCTTCTCGAGGCGTGCGATGTGCTGGGGCGAGTAAAGAACCATCTCCTTGAGCTGGCGCTTTGAAAGTATCCTCATCACGATGTCTCCATGAATGAAGAGCATCGCGATGCCCCGAGTTACGACAGTCCCCGAGGAAATGTTCGTGTATCACTGAGCCGCGAGATTGGCCAGGAAGGCGTCGTGTGCTTCAAAGGCACGGCGCATCTCGTCCAGATATGCATAGCGGTTATAGACCGCAGCAATGCCACCGAGCGTCCCCGAGACATGGTTGAGCATCTTCTCCGTCACGTGGATGGGCGTGCCGAGGCGGGCCATGTTGGAACTGAACGTGCGCCGCAGGTCATGGAGCGTGTACGGGGCCATTCCCAGCGGCTCATCAAACCGTGCCTTGCATTTGCTCCACCCATTGAAGGGACGGGTGTGATCGTTGCGTGACGGGAAGAGAAGATCGCCTCCGAGATCGGGGAGATCGTCGATGAGTTTCACGACGGTAGCGGTGAGCGGCACGCGGTGTTCCCGGCCGTTCTTTGCGAACCCTTCCGGAAAGGTGATCAGGTCATCGGTGAGCCATTCACGGCGGATGGCGGCAATCTCTCCCCGGCGCTGGCCCGTCATGATGAGCAATCGGACAATAGGCCCATACGGGTATCCATAATCTTGCGAGCGATTGAACACCCCGACCAGTTCCCTGTCAGTGAGTATTCGGTCGCGCGCGGTGGTGGTTTGCGGGATGGGTGGCACGGGCGATACGTCGATGAAGCCATGACGCACGCACCAATTCATCATGGTGCGGATGGCAACGAAGGCGTGTTTCTGTTCTGAGGGGGTATGCGCCAGCGGCGCGATAGCCTTCATGATGCCTCTGCGGTCAATCTCGTGCAGATCGCAGTCAAAGGCAAAGTGTCTGAGCAAAAGACGACTGTAGCTACCAGTCGTAGCGGGCTTATTGCGTGCTGCGCTGTCCCTGAGGAAGCGATCACGAGCGGCGGTAAAGGCAATTGGCTCGGCCGGGGCGACAACAGTCTGTTCCTCTGCCTCCACGAAGAACCGCCGTGCGCTCTTGCGGGCATCGGAGAGTGACAGGGCCGGGTATCGCCCCAGCGTCTTCAACCGCCTCCGTGTCCCGTACATCACCACAAAGGACTTCGCACCGCCTTGGGAGACGCGAATGCCGAAGCCCGGCATGGCGTCGTCAAAGAAGGTCTTTTGGCCGGAGTCGGGAGCCTTCAGTCGCTTCACCGACAGGTCGGTTAGTCTCATTTTAGTCTCAGAAATCTTCTGCGTAAGGATGTATTACGATGTTCGGCTATGTACGGCAGAATTCCAAAAAATGCAATAAACAAAGTGGGTTATGGTTACGCATAAGTTGCAGTGAGAAAATGAGTCCACAAACTGTTAATCACCGGGTCGGCGGTTCGAGCCCGTCCCGGGGAGCCATTTAAATCAAATACTTAGCGCCTCGCCGCTCCTCGCCTAAATCGCTTGTGGTCACGTTATGGTCACAGCGATTTGCGGATCTGGGGAGTTGTACATCACCGCTCACCCCGTGGGGCTGCTCAACGTTTGCGGCCGGTCGATTTCTTGTCTAGTCGTCGGGCTCGATGAAGCGCACCGCTTTTTCGTAGATCAGCAGCGCCACGCACCCGGTCTTGCTGCCTGGTGAGTGGCGGCTGCCGGGCGGATTGATGACAAAGCTGCCGGTCGGATAGGTGCCGTACTCGTCGTACTGATCGCCATCGAGGACGAGCAAATGCTCGTAGCCGACATGTTCGTGCAGTGAGACCCGGGCCCCCGGCTGATACCTCAGCAGCCCGGCGGCGGGGCCCCCGGCATCGGTGCGATAGAGCCAACGCGCGTCCACGCCGGGACGGAATGGTTCCCAGTCGCCCTCCGCGCGCAGCGATATGGCACTTGGCAAGAGATCGGCGATCCATAGCGGAGTTTCGGATATTGCCATGTGCGGACTCCTTTAGACTTGGGAAACGCCTTCAGTCGGGTTTGGGACCATCTGACGGAGGGGATTGTGGTTTGAACCAGTGGCGGTCCACCCACCCGAGCACGAGCACAATCCAGATGGTCATCGCGAACGGCGCCGACAAAGACGGCACCCCAAATTGAGACACAACCGGGATCAGAATTGTTGCCGCAAGCGCGCTCAACACGGCCAGCCGCACGCCGCCCCCGACGACCACATAGGCGGCAACACCGGCGAGCACACCGTTGAAGCCGTAGAGCCCGTGATCCACGTCCACAACGTCGACGCCGCTGTAGAACTGTGCAACACCCGAGCCGACAGCAGCGCCGAGCACGGCGATTATCGCACACCGCCAACTGCTGGCCAGCACACCGACAAAGAAAAAGGCACCAGATAGTAGTGTCGGTGAAAAGACCGCTTCGCCCAAGCTCAGCACCAGGGCCGAGAATGGATCAAAGGCGGCCGATGCTGTGGCGGCGGGCGCCGACAGCGGTCGCAACACGTCAAGATACGGCTCGAGCGCCCCCAACCCCCAAAAGATTGCAAGAAACGGAATGATGAGGATCGGAAATGGCAAGATCGCAACCAAGACGTGAACGAGCACGATCGCCACGGCAATGCACACAAGGAGAACGCCCCACATGCCCACATCCGTCCAAGCCGTCGCATAGAAGCTGGGCAGAGAAATCGCGATCAGGCTGGGGTTGAGGCCAGGCAGGCCGGTCGCGAGCGTCGAATCCTTGGCCCCGAGCAGCATGCGACCGGCCGGCGCCGCGACGGCCGCCACTACGAAATAGGCTGCGGTGATCGGCGACGCCGCAAATACAGCGGCGATAAAGAACAGGCCGGTGATCTCATTGCTTTGAAAGCAGAGTTGCGAGCAGCCGCGCAACACAAGACGCCAATAGGGATAGTGCCCATCCCGCGGATCGCCGACGAGCGCATCGAGGGGGCGGGTCATGTCAGACGCACAACGGCCAAGCGCCGCCCAAAACGTTCACTGGCGGTGCGCCGGCATGAATCAGCCGGCCGCCCATCACGCACATGACAGTCTCGTCACGACGCGTTCAAAAGATCCAGGATGACGTCTGACTTGGCGGTCCAGCCGATGATACCCCCCTGCGCAACCACCGAGCGCAGTGTTACGTCCTTAAACTCCGGAAAGAAGCTGTCTGTCCCGTCTTCGACCAAGAGGCAATCGTAGCCACGGTCGTTGGCCACCCGCATCGTGGTCTGCACACAGACTTCGGTGGTGACACCCGTGATGATCAGCCGCGAGATGTTCCGCCTTTGCAGATAGTCCTGCAGTTCCGTGCTGTAGAAGGAATCCTTGCCCGGCTTGGCGATCACAAGCTCGCCCTCAATGGGGGCATTCTCCGGAATGAAGTCGGAGCCCTCTTCGCCGTCGATCAGAATGCGTCCCATCGGACCCATGTCACCGATTTTCAGCTTCGGATTGCCTCGATTGCGCTTGGCTGTCGGCAGGTCCGACAGATCGGGCTTGTGGCATTCCTTAGTGTGAATGATGGGCAGTTCCACCTTCCGAAAGGCCGCCTGCAGCTTGGCAATCACAGGGATGCAAGGCTGGATGTTTTTTAGGTCATTCCCCAGGGACTCGGCGAAGCCACCGGGTAGACAGAAATCGCGCTGCATATCAATGCACACCAGCGCGATGTGGTCGAAGTCGAACTCGAAGGGAAATGGTTTGGCCGGGATGGTTGGCATTTCTGGTCTGCCCCTTTGGATGGTGAAGGTGGTTTCTCGTGATGACGCCAAAAGCTTGCATCGTGACTTGACGAGCCGTCGGACGAATCAGGTTTATCGAGAGACGTTGGCAGGAAAGGGCGCGCTGTAATCGGGGCGTGCCCCATACTCAGAAAACAGGTCTCGACCTCCACGAAGCAGCCGTCGATAAAACGATCGTGACAAACTGTCTCGAAACTTGCAACCAATAGATGGAATCCATCTTCAAGTTTGGTTGATTGTGCGCAAATTTATCTAGTGAGTGCCGGACTACACTTATGCGTATGCTTGCGTTGCCTATCTTGGCTGAGAATGCGCTGGTCCGCTTAGGTGGCTGCCACCGGCGCTACGCGCTTATCAAAACGAAGATCGCGACCGAGATTGCGTAAAGGCAGACGATAAGCGCGCCACCCCAGATCGTGGTCCACGTCTTCACGGGCGGGTTTTCTTGCATCCAAAAGCCAAGCCACCGTGTGACCACTGGCATGATGGGCCACGTCAGCAATGTCACGCTGATGATATTGGAGATGAACATCGCGAACGCGAAACCCCAGAACGAAACATTCGGCGTCACAAATAGCGTTAGCAACATGACCAGGGGATATAGAACGAGAAGGACGACCATTCCCATCTTGACCTGCGCCTGGACACTGGTGGTCTCTCCCGAGACGCTGGTAAACCAGTCTTCAAAGCCGCGACCGACCCGCCTGACCTTCACATCTGCGAAATAGGGTTCAGCCTTCTTCATCAGTTCATCGTGGACGTCGGACGCGAACCAGTTGTCGAGGTGCTGCGCAGAGTCGAACCGGAACACGACGACCCATTCGTTTTGGATTCCCGCTACCGGCTTGATCAGTTCCGTGCCTTGAAAGCCGGAGAACTTTCGGGCGGCTGCATCCATTTCAAGCTGCCACTTCTGATAGGCCTCTTCATAGCCCGGCTTCAGGATCTGCGATATCACCACGGTAACCGGAACAGGCGTTGTTTTCGCATTGGCAACGACCTGCTGATAAACCGGAGCGCCAAACGACTCATCCGATTCCCTTAGCGCGGCTTGGTACTCGGGGTTTTCGAGCAGCGCTTTCAGGTGGTCAATCGAATCGTAGGTGATGACTTGTATCCATTGAGCCTGCACGCCGGGAATCGGCTCGTGCAGGTTGACGTCAACCAGGCCTTCATGCTGCTGCGCCATCGCCACGATATGCTGGTGCCACTGCCGATACTTGCCGTCGTCATAGTCGGCCAAGTCGCGGAACAACATTACAGTGCTTGATCCATCGGATTGGTTCGTCATGGGTTTTGCCCCCTAACCGCTGATCTCAGCACTGCGATAGAGCAGTTCTCCGCTGACGTAGGTCGCCTCCACCGCGCGTTCGTCGCCGAGCATCATCATGCCGAAGGCCTCGTGCTGCATGAGGTCGAAGCCCTGTTCTTCCGTCGACTTGGTGGCGTTGACAATCGCGTTTTCGGCCCGAAACGCCAGGGTCGGGGTGGAACGCGGGTTGACCACGACGATGTCGGCATATTTGCCGGGATCGAAACTGCCGATCTCGTCATCTAGCATCAGCGCCTTCGCGCCGCCCATCGTGGCGAGATACAGCCCCTTCAGAGCCGACAGTTTCTGCTCTTGAAGCTCGGCCACCTTGTAGGCGTCGTTGAGGACGCGGAAAATCGAGAAACAGTCGCCCGCGCCCATATCGGTGCCGACACCGACCAGGACCGGCGTTTCCACCGATTTCGCCTTTCGGATCATGAACAGGCCGCTGCCGAGATACAGGTTGGACGAGGGGCAGAACGAAATCGACGACTTGGATGACGACATGCGTTGAAAGGCATCGTCGCTTAAATGGATCGCGTGGCCCGCGGTGAATTTGGGTCCCACGATGCCGGCGCGTTCATAGACGTTCAGATAATCCTTGGCCTCGGGAAAAAGCTCCGCGACTTCGGCGATTTCCTTGTGATTTTCCGACATATGGGTATTGACCCAGGTGTCTGGATGCTCGCGCTTGAGCTGGCCACAGCGGTCGAGCTGTTCCCGGGTCGAGCCAAGCGCGAAGCGAGGCGTGATCGCGTACCTGTTGCGCCCCTTCATATGCCACCGCGCGATCAGATCCTTGCTGTTGGCATAGAAGCTGTCGGCGGTATCGAGATAGTTCGGCGGGGCCAGTCCCGGGCGATCGATGCCCGTGAGGCCGGCGACCATGCAAATGTTGCGTTCACTGCATGCCTCGAAAAAGGCGTCGACCGATTGCGGAAAGGTCGTGGTGAATACCTGCGCGGTCGTCGTGCCGTTCTGCAACAGCGTGTTGAGAAACCGATCCGCGACAGAGCGCGCATAGACCTTGTCGCGGAACTTCATCTCCGTCGGGAAGGTGTATTTCGCGAGCCATTCCAAAAGCTGCTCGCCAAACGCCGCAATCATCTCCGTCTGCGGATAATGGATGTGCGTATCGATGAAGCCCGGCAGGATCAGCCGATTGGGATAGGCGGTTGTCTCGGTGTCGGCGTATTTCGAGCCCAACTCATGGTAGGGGCCGAAATCCGCGATCTTTTCGCCATCCATGACCAAGAGGCCGTCAGGCAAGTATCGAACCGCTTCTCTTTCGTCCCGATAAAACGGATCGTCAAGATAGTCTAGAAACGCACCCCTGATCGCTTTCATAACCAGCCCCGCTCTAGTTGTAATGTCGGAGTCTCAGTGTCGAAGTTTAGACGATGCAACGCCACCGCATAGACGCTGAAGAATTGTTGCAATAGACCTGAAGCCGATTGCAAGTGAAACTTTATTGCTTTTTTTGGCTAGCCTTCACTTGCACGTGAAGAGCTTTTTATGATCGCGCTGCTGCCAATAGAGCCTCGCTATGTTGACGAGCTCAGGCGGCGGACGATTGCCGGCGGGTCTAGGCCACCTGTTCCTTCGTCTTCATGAACCGCAGTTGCGGCCAGTTCTTTTCGGCATCGTCCAGGTGCCAGGCGTTGCGCGCCAGGAAGACCGGCGTGCCGTCATGGTCCTCGGCGATCGCTGCCTGGTTGGCGTCGGCGAACTTCTTCAGCGCCTGGACATCGTCGGTTTCGACCCAGCGTGCGGTATACAGCGTCGTCGACTCAAAATGGACGGGGATGTTGTATTCGGTACGGATGCGGTCGGCCAGCACCTCGAACTGCAGGGTGCCGACCACGCCGACGATGTAGGCGCTGTCCAGGCGCGGCTTGAAAACGCGGGCCGCCCCCTCCTCCGCCAACTGTTCCAGCGCGCGGCCGAGATGCTTGGCTTTCATCGGGTCGTCGGGGCGCACCCGCTGCAGCATTTCCGGCGCGAAGCTGGGGATGCCCGTGAAATGCAGCTCCTCACCCTCGGTCAGGGCGTCGCCGATGCGCAGATTGCCGTGATTGGGCAGGCCGATGATGTCGCCGGCCCACGCCTCCTCCGCCACCTCGCGGTCCTGGGCCAGGAACAGCACCGGGTTGTGCATGTTGACCTGCTTTCCGGAGCGCACGTGGCGCAGCTTCATGCCGCGCTGGAAATGCCCGGAGGCCAGCCGCATGAAGGCGATCCGGTCCCGATGCTTGGGGTCCATATTGGCCTGGATCTTGAAGACGAAGCCGGCGACCTTGCCTTCGTCCGGGCTGATCTCCCGCTCCGCCGTCGGCTGTGCGCGGGGCGGCGGCGCAATCTCCGCCAGGCCCTGCAGCAGCTCACGAACACCGAAATTGTTCACCGCGCTGCCGAAATAGACCGGGCTGAGATTACCTTCACGATAGGAGGTCAGGTCGAAGTCAGGCATCAGACCGCGCGCCATCTCGACCTCTTCACGCAGCTGCGCGACGGCATAGTCCGGCAGCCGCGCGTCCAGCATCGGATCGTCCAGACCTTGGCAGGCCTCGCCATCGGACAGGGCCGACTTCTCGCCCTTGTCCATCAGCACCAGACGGTTGCGGAGCACGTCGTAGCAGCCGAGGAAGCCCTGCCCCATGCCGATCGGCCATGTGCCCGGCGTCAGTTCCAGGGCAAGCTGCTGTTCGATCTCGTCCAGCAAGTCGAAACTGTCGCGGCCGTCGCGGTCCATCTTGTTGATGAAGGTGACGATCGGCACGTCGCGCAGGCGGCAGACCTCGAACAGCTTGCGGGTCTGTTCCTCGATCCCTTTGGCGGCGTCGATCACCATCACCGCGGAATCGACGGCGGTCAGCGTGCGGTAGGTGTCCTCGGAAAAATCCTCGTGGCCCGGCGTGTCGAGCAGGTTGAAGATGCGGCCGTCATAATCGAAGGTCATGACCGAGGTGCCGACGGAAATGCCCCGCTCTTTCTCCACCTTCATCCAGTCAGACCGGGCGCGGCGCGCCTCGCCCTTGGCCTTCACCGCGCCGGCAAGCTGAATGGCGCCGCCGAACAGCAGCAGCTTTTCGGTCAGCGTGGTCTTGCCGGCATCCGGGTGGGCGATGATCGCGAAGGTACGCCGCCGGGCGATCGGATCGGCCAGATCGTGGGGTAGCGAGTCAGGCATGCCGGGGAGATGCGATGATCCCGGCATAAAGTCAATAACAAGGGGATAATTGCGGGGATAACTGCCCTGTCAGGGCGATCACCCCAAGATCTTGCCATCAAAAGGGTGCCAACCCTCACGATGTTCGATTTCGATGACCCAGAGGTCCGGGTCGCGGCTTGTCGCGCGCTCGATATAGGCCCGCGCGTCTTCCTCCGACATGGTCTCGCCGGCGCCCGCGACCATCCAGGCCGGATTGCCATCCAGGTCGCGGGTCTGGCTGAGCAGCCGGCTAGTGCCGTCCAGCAATGATAGTTTCAGCAGTACCAGGCCGCCCATGGCGTCGCCGCGGCGCAGCACGTAGGCGCCAACGCCTTCCGTCGCGCAATGGCGCAGATGGGCCTTGACCACCGTCTCGGTCGGCAGGCGCCCGTCATCCATGACCCAGCCTCAGCGCTTGGTGCGCAGCGTCGGAAACGCGATGACATCCCGGATCGACGGGTTGCCGGTCATCAGCATGACCAGCCGGTCGATCCCGACGCCCATGCCGCCGGTCGGCGGCAAGCCGTATTCCAGGGCGGTGACGTAGTCGGTGTCCATCATCTGGGCTTCCTCATCGCCCGCCTCGCGCGCGCTCACCTGGGCCTGGAACCGCTCGTACTGGTCTTGCGGATCAGTCAGCTCGGAAAAGGCGTTGGCCACTTCCCAGCCATTCACGAAGGTTTCGAACCGTTCGGTCAGGCGCGGGTCGCTGCGATGGACCTTGGCCAGAGGCGAGATGTCGCGCGGAAAGTCGGTTACATGGACGGGCTGGATCAGCGCGGCCTCGGCCTTGTGTTCGAAGGCGATTTCGACCGCCTGGCCCCATTTCTCCGAACCATCGATCGGGCAGTCCATTGCCTTGGCCGCCTCACGCGCGGCCCCATCGCCCTCGATGGCGGCAAAATCAACCCCCGTCGCGTCCTTCACTAGGTCGACCATGCTACGTCTCGGATACGGGCCCTTGAAGTCGATCTCGGTGTCCTCGAACGTCGTAATGGTCGTCCCGTTCAGGGCAATGGCCACGCGTTCGAACAGCGACTCCGCCAGTTCCATCATGTCGGTGTAGTCGGCATAGGCCTGGTACAGTTCCATCATGGTGAATTCGGGGTTGTGCCGGGTCGACAGGCCCTCGTTCCGGAAGTTTCGGTTGATCTCGAACACGCGCTCAAACCCGCCCACGACCAGACGTTTCAAATAGAGCTCCGGCGCGATGCGCAGATAAAGCGGCATGTCGAGCGCGTTGTGGAAAGTCTCGAACGGCTTGGCCGAGGCGCCGCCCAACAGCGTATGCAGCATCGGCGTCTCGACCTCCAGGAAGCCGCGTTCGATCAGCGCGGCCCGCAACTCCTCAATCACCCGGGCGCGCTGGCGGAACGTGCGACGGCTGTCCTCGTTCATGATCAAGTCGAGATAGCGCTGGCGATAGCGCTGCTCGACATCCGTCAGGCCGTGATACTTCTCCGGCAAGGGCAGCAGCGTCTTGGACAGAAGTGTGATCTGCAGCGCGTTGATGGTCAGTTCGCCCCGCTTGGTCCGCCGCACCAGCCCTTCGACGCCAATCAGGTCACCGATATCGAGATAGGTGAGCTTCGCCCGCTCCGCCTCTTCCATGATGTCCTTGTGGCTGAAGATCTGGATCTTGCCGGTTTCGTCATGCAGATCGATGAACATGCCGGAATTGCGCATTGCCCGGATGCGTCCGGCCACCCGGACCCGGTCCTCCGTCTCGGTGTCCGCGGGCAGGTCGGCATATTTGTCCTGCAGGGCGGCCGCATCGGCGTTCTTGTCGAACCGATAGGGATACGGATCGATGCCGGCCGCCCGCGCCGACTGCAGCTTCTCAAGCCGTGATGCCTTCAGCGGATTGTCGGACGGGTCATGGGGCGCGGCGAAGGCGCCGTCTTGCGTGGAGGTCTCGCTCATGTCTCATCAGCTTGCTAGCCCCCGTGCAAGGCAGGGGGGCGGATCGAGGGGCGGCGCACTATAGGGGTGGCCTGCGCGCATTTGAAGGCCGGCCGCAACCGACCTGCAAGTGCTGGTCACGACGGAATTAATCCCTATTCTGCCGCGATGAGCCAGGTTCCGCAAAGCGCCGCCCAAACCGCCCTGCCCAACGCCGACGCGGTCGTTGCCGGCGCGGCCTCGGTGACATTGGTCAGTGCGGACGGTGAGATCGAGACGCTGAGCCACGCCGAACTGGCTGAACGGCTTGACGGGCCGCCCTTGCTGATGTGTCACGCCAGGTCTCTGGCGCGCCGGGTCGGTCGCAACTGGATTGCCGGCCTGGACGTGCTGGAGCTGTTCGCGTTTGTGCATCCGGCCCGGTTTTGCCGCCCGACGCCCGAAGGGTTGTGCGCGGCGCTGGACTTGCCGCCGCCCGGCGATGCAGCCGGCCGCGCCGTGGCCCTGCACCGCATCAGCGGCAGGCTGCTGACGGATCTAGCGGCACAGCGGGAAGAACCGTCGGATCCGGTTGCCATTGCCTGGACCATGGGCCAGGGCGGATGGCCTTGGGCGCGCTTCGTATTGGCCGCGCTAGGAAGCCCGGCCGGACCCAGCGGCAGCCGGAGCGGCCTGGAGGTCTGGCACCGATTGCCCGAATGGCAAACCGACGCGCCGCCACCGCCGGCCACGTCCCAGCCGGTGACGGACACCGAAGCCCGCCAACGGCTCGCATTGCTGCGTGGCAGCTTGTCTGAGGAGCGGCCCCAGCAGGCCGACTATGCCAGCGCCGTGGCCCAAGCCTTTGACCCGAAGCCCGGTGAAGAAACGCCTATCGCCGTCCTGGCGGAGGCCGGTACCGGCGTGGGCAAGACCCTGGGCTATCTGGCGCCGGCCACAGTTTGGGCGGAGAAGAACGGTGCGCCCGTCTGGATCTCGACCTTTACCCGCAACCTTCAACACCAGATCGACCAGGAACTTGAGCGGCTGGTGCCTGACCCGGTCGACAAGGCGCGGCGCGTCGTGATTCGCAAAGGGCGCGAGAACTACCTTTGCCTCCTGAACCTGGATGATGCCGTAAAGGCGCGACCCACCCAGCCTAAAACCTCCACGGCCCTGGGCCTGATCGCGCGCTGGGCCGCCGCGACCCGTGACGGCGATCTGCAAGGCGGCGACCTGCCGGGCTGGCTGGCCGATCTTGTCGGGCGTGGCCGCAGTCTTGGGCTGGGCGATCGGCGAGGCGAGTGCATCTATTCCGCCTGCCCCCATCATCAGAAGTGCTTTATCGAACGCAGCGTACGTCGGGCACGCCGGGCAGATATTGTCATTGCCAACCACGCGCTGGTAATGATCCAAGCGGCTCTCGGCGGCATCGACGACCAGAACGTGCCGACCCGGCTGATCTTCGACGAGGGCCATCACCTTTTCGACGCTGCCGACAGCGCCTTTTCAAGCCATCTAACGGCCCGTGAAGCCGCCGAACTGCGGCGCTGGCTGATCGGGTCCGACGTCGCCCGCCGCTCGCGCGCGCGAGGCCTGAGGCGACGCATCGAGGACCTGCTCGCCAACGATGAAGAGGCGGTGGAGCAGCTGGATGAGTTGGAGCGGGCGGCACGGACCCTGCCAGCGGAAGCCTGGTCATCGCGCCTGAGATCGCGGGATACCAACGAGCCGACCGAAAGCGTGCTCACCGAAGATGGGTTGCGCGGAGCGGCGGAGCGGTTTCTCGTGCTGGTGCGTCAGCAGGTTTATGCCCGGGCGAAGGGGCGCGATGGGCCGTATGACCTGGAAGCCGACGCCACGCCGCCGATCGACGGCATCCTCGAGGCCGCGTCCGGTCTGCGGGCCTCACTGGCGCGGTTGCAGAAACCCATGCAGACCTTGGCGCGTCGGCTGAAGGCACGGCTGGAACACGAGGCCGAAACGCTGGACAGCAATACGCGGCAGCGGCTGGAAGCCAGTGCCCGGGGACTTGAGCGGCGTGCCAGGGACAACATCGGCCCCTGGATCGCCATGTTGGATGCCCTGGCTGACGCGTCGCCCGATCACGTGGTCGACTGGTTCGGCGTGGAGCGCATCGAGGGCCGCGACATCGATGTCGGGTATTATCGGCACGCGCTGGACCCGACCCAGCCCATGATCGCGAGCCTGGCCGGCCCGACGCATGGCATGGCCATCACCTCGGCGACGCTGACCGATGGCACCGGAGACGTCGAACAGGACTGGACCGCTGCGGAGGTGCGCACAGGAACGGCGCACCTAGCCCGACCCGCCATCCGGGCGCGAGTCCCCTCGCCCTTCGACTATGCCGGCCAAACCCGCGTGCTGATCGTGCGCGACGTGCGCAAGGACGATTTGGACCAGGTCGCCGCCGCCTATCGCGCACTGATCGAGGCCGCCGGCGGTGGAACGCTGGGCCTGTTTACGGCGATCAGCCGGCTTCGTGCGGTCCAAGGGCGCCTAGCCCCGACGCTGGAGGCGGCGGGCCTGCCCCTCTTTGCCCAGCATGTCGACGGCATGGATGTATCGACGCTCGTCGACATCTTCCGGGGCGAGGAAGACGCATCGCTGCTGGGCACGGATGCGGTGCGCGACGGCGTCGACATCCCCGGCCGATCCCTGCGCCTGATCGTCTTCGACCGGGTGCCCTGGCCGCGCCCATCGATTCTGCAGCGGGCGCGCGCGGCCCATTTCGGCAAGCAGCGCTATACGGACATGCTGACCCGCCTGCGCCTGAAGCAGGCCTTCGGGCGCCTGGTGCGCCGGGCCGACGATCGGGGCGTCTTCATCCTGCTGGACCCGATGATGCCGACCCGTCTGACCGGGGCGTTTCCGGAAGGGGTCGAGGTTGAACGGCTGGGATTGGCGGAGGCCGTGGAGATCACGCGAGGGTTCCTGGCAGCGACGGCGGAGAAACAGGGCGGCAAGTGATTGAGGCCGATTTGACCGGCGTCATGCGTCGGTCATCGGCAGCCTGTAATCTGGCAACAGTCAACACGAATGGGCGAACTGAAGGCATGACCGACTATCAACTCAAAGACGTCACCGAGAAAGACTACATTTATATCGAGCGGACCTGTTCGATGGACCCTGAGGTCGTCGGCAAGACAATGGGTGAGGCTTTTGGGGCCGTCGTTTCGTTTGCATCGGAACAGGGCATCGCGTTCGAAAGCCAGCCCATCTCCGTCTATCACACCTACGATCCTGAGACGCTGACCTTCCGTGCGGGCTTTTTCGTCAAGCCGGAGGACGCGGCAAAGGCGGGTGGCGAGGTTCAGGCCGACAAGACACCCAGTGGTCGGGTGCTGTTCCTGACCCATGTCGGTCCCTACAGCGAACTTCGCACGACCTACGGCGAGGCGATGGCTTACATCGAGCAGAATGGTCTCAAGATCGGCGCGCCGACATGGGAGGTCTATGTCGACGACCCGACGACGACGCCGGAGCAGGAGCTGCGCACCGAGATCTTCATGGCTTTGGCATAGCGGGTATTGAGGCACCGTAACGTTGCCGTTGCTTCGCCGACATCGCCAGTTATCGTTGCGAGATGATGGGCAAGACGTTTTCGACCCTGGCCGCCATCGTCGCGTATGTTCTCGCAATGACGCTGTTCAGTTCAATGACAGGTGCGCAAAGCACGCCTGAGCGCGCCTGCTATTTCATCGAAAGCGAGACCCTTACGTCGGGCATGCGGTTGACCTTCGGGGAAGGTTTCAGCTTTGTCGGTGAAACCTACGGCACCATCCATGATGAGGAAGCGCCCTATTTCGCCTTCTATCGGCAAAGCCACGAAGGGTCCCATTTCCGCGGTACAATGACCCTTACAACCATCACGGAAATCGAACACGACACCCAGATCCAGCAGGAGGTATGGCATTTCTCGCCAGGCCAACTGGTTCGTGACGGGGTTCATTATCCGACCACCGATTGCGGAAAGCTTGACGCCCTGTTTGCCGAATTGGACGGCTAACGACTTTTCAGAGCATTCGCGGCGGTTCGGGCTTCAAGTGACGATTGCCAAACTGAAGCACCGGCGTTAAGCGGGCGCGAGATGGCCTCTGCTGTGTCTCCGGTCCACGGCGCGATGCTGCGAAAGATTGGCTAACCGTCCGGCGAGGCGATAGGCTCGCATCACGATTGTCGCAATCGAATGCACGCTTAATGACGACCACGACCGACCTCTCGTCCAAATCAGCCGTGACGAACCCGGAGACACCGCAATCGGCGGGCCACCGGGTTAGACGTGCAAGGGTCGGCCCATTTCGGCTCTCGATCGTCCTTGGCGTCGCGATTGGCGGCCTGGTCTTCCTCTCAGTGGCTACCGTCCTGACGATCAGCTTCATGGCCAACGTCAGGAACACGTTCAGCCTACTGTTGGACCGGGCCGACTTGGCCGTGACACTAGCCGAACGGCGGCTTGAGGCCTTGGTCGCCCCTGCCAGCGACTTGATGGCCGAGATCGCTCGGCTGGTCGAATTGGGCGTGCTGGATCCGAACGATCGCGAGGCGTTCTTGACGGCACTTGCCTTGGCGCAAGCCGGAACGCCGCAGGTGACCGGCATCGCCTATCTCCATGAAGATCTGACCATGGATGTCGCTGTGCTTGGCCCAGACGGGCCGGAGACCTTCGCGGATGATGTCTATTCGCCCGATATGCTGGCAATGGCCTGGGACGAGGCCCTCGACAATCCCGAGGGTTATTGGGCCGAGGTGATCTATATCGGCGGTCCGGAGCAGTCGGCCATCAACTGGCGCCAACCCCTGTGGCGCGATGGCGAGCTGACGGCGGTGCTGACGGCCGTGATCTCGGTACGCTCCCTGTCTGAGTTCTTATTGGATCTGACAACCAGCGACGGTTCGGAGGGATCGCTCGGCGCTTTCCTGCTCTACGGCGAGCAGGACGTGCTTGCCCATCCGAATCTGGCCTCCGGAACATTTCCGGGCCTATCGATTGAGCGCCCGATGCCCTCGATCTTCGACATAGGCGATCCGATTCTCGTGGCGCTGCGGACGCAGGGCGAAGACACCCCAGTCGAGACACAAGGTCGGGTCGACGCGACATTCGCCGATTTCGACGGTGCCGAAGAGGGCTTCGTGGCCTTCTCGCGCGAACTGTCAGGCCTCGCCGACGCGCCGCTGACGCTCGGCGTCTACTACGATTCCGAGGATGTCGGCGCCGAACTGGAACGGCTTGCACTGTCAGGCGTTGTCGGCCTGGTGGCGCTGTTCATCGCGGTCTTGCTGGCCGCTGTGATGGGCAAGCGCATCGCGCGTCCGATCCGACGGCTTGCGGCGGAAACCACCGCCATCAGCACCCTCGATCTGGAGGAGACAAAGGAACTGCCCGGCAGCATGATACGGGAGCTGGACGAGCAGGCATCCTCATTCAACCGCATGGTGGCAGGCTTGCGATGGTTTGAAACCTACGTGCCCCGCAGGCTCGTTAAGCGGCTGATGGCCACGGGCCGAGATCAAAGCGTGCTGTCGGACGAACGGCAGGTGACCGTCATGTTCTCAGACATTGCCGGTTTCACGGCCCAGTCCGAAGCCATGCCCGCCGCCCGCACGGCTGCATTGCTCAACCATCACTTCGCCTTGATGGCTCAATGCATTGAAAATGAAGAGGGAACAATCGACAAGTTCCTCGGCGATGGTGTGATGGCCTTCTGGGGTGCGCCGGACAGGCAGGCTGACCATGCAGCCCGTGCGGCCCGAACGGTCCTGGCCATCGCTGACGCCATTGCCCGTGATAACCGGCAACGGCGAGAAGATGGCGGGTTGCCGATCAAGCTGCGTATCGGGTTGCATTCCGGCACGGTGGTCGTCGGCAATATCGGTGCGCCCGAACGCATGAACTACACCATCGTCGGCGACACGGTGAACACCGCCAAGCGATTGGAACAGCTCGGCAAGGTTCTTGGTACGGCCGAGGAAGCCGTAACGATTTTGATCAGCGCTGAGACTGCCGCTGCGCTTGAACCCGGCGATTTCCACCTTGAGACATGTGGCACGCATCCGGTGCCCGGCCGTGGCCAGCCTATCGAGGTTTGCCGGCTCGGTCGCGCGGAAGGAAACGGGTGAAGTAGGAGGAGCGGTTCGGCTCCGGCGGCTCAGCTGATCATATCCTGATAGAGATCCAGATAGGCTCCGGCGGCGCGGTCCCAGCCGTAATCCATGGCCATCGCGGTTTGCTGCATGGAACGCCATTGGGCCTGGTCTTGCCAGAGATCGCAGACCCAGCCGATGGTGCCTGATAGGGCCTCGACGGTCGCCAGGTTGAAGACAAAGCCGGTAGCGGAGCCGGCGGCAATCGCCTTGGCGTCGGCGTTCATGACTGTGTCCGCGAGGCCGCCCGTGTTGCGGACAAGCGGCAGGCTGCCGTATTTCATGGCATAGATCTGGGTCAGGCCGCACGGCTCCGCGCGGCTTGGCACCAGCACCACGTCGCTGCCGGCGATGATGAGATGGGCCAGTTCCTCGTCGTAGCCGAGAACCGCGCCAACTTGCCCCGCAAACCGGTCGGAGCTGGCGCGGAAACCTGCCTCCAAGCCCGCCTCGCCGGTGCCAAGAAGCGCCAGCTGGCCGCCGCGCTCCAGCAACACCGGCAAGGCGGCGAATAGCAGGTCGAGGCCCTTGTGCCAGGTCAGCCGGCTGACAACGCCGAATAGCGGCCCCTCGACCGCCTGATCGAGGCCGAGCCTCTCCCGCAGAGCCTTCTTGGCGGCATCCTTGTCCTCGATCGTCTTCGGCCCATACGGTCGTGGCAGGCGGTGGTCCGTGGCCGGGTTCCAGACATCGTAATCGGCGCCGTTGACGATGCCGGAGAGGACGTCGGAACGGCTTCGCAACAGGCCATCGAAGCCGCAGCCCTGTTCGACGCTCTGGATTTCCTGCGCATAGGTGCGGCTGACGGTTGTGATGCGATCGGCGGCGGCCAGGCCTGCCTTCAGGAACGAAACCTGGCCATAGAACTCCAGTCCTTCCGGCGAGAAGCTCGAGGCCGGCAGGCCAAGCCAGGCGAAGGTGTCGCCGGGAAACACGCCTTGATAGGCCAGATTGTGGACGGCGATGGCGGTTTTCGGCGTCGGTGCCGGGTCGGCGGCGAGATAGGCAGGGATCAAGCCTGCCTGCCAGTCATGGCTATGGACGACATCCGGTCGCCAGCGCGGGTCGAGGCCGCGCGCCAGTTCCGCACCCGTCCAGCTTAAGGCGGCAAACCGGCGGGCATTGTCGGGCCAGTCATGCCCGTTATCGTCGAGGTACGGATTGCCGGGGCGATCGAAAAAGCCCGGCACATCCAGCACATAGGCCGGCACATCGATGGCATCCAGATCGCCGGCCAGCACCCGCGCGGGTCCGCCGCCGAAAAGGTTCGGCCATTCCGCAATCGCCGTCATGGCACCTGCCGCCGCCATCACGCTAGGATAGCCCGGCAGCAGAATGCGCGTCGGTGCCCCAAGGCGGTTAAGGGCGGACGGCAAAGCCCCCATGACGTCGGCCAGCCCACCGGTCTTGATCAGCGGGTAGAGCTCTGACGCGACGTGCAGGGAAGATGGCGCCACGGCCCTGTCAGTCCTCTAGGGCCTCAATCATGGGCCTGGTGATCAGCACAACGCCGCCGTCTGTTCGCTCAAACCGTGCGGCATCGTCGTCCGGGTCCTCGCCCACGACCAACCCATCGGGAATCCTGACCCGGCTGTCGACGACCGCATTGGTCAGGCGCGCGTGCCGCCCGACCCAAACGTCCGGCAGCATCACCGACTGGTTCACCTGGCTGAACGAGTTCACCCGCACGCCACTGAACAGAAGCGAGCCGTTCACCTCGCCGCCGGACACGATACAGCCGCCGGAAACCGTGCTGTTCAAGGCCAGGCCGCGTCGGTCGCCAGTGTCATGCACGAATTTCGCCGGCGGCAGCTGTAGCTGATAGGTGTAAATCGGCCAGAAATCGTCATACAGGTCGAGGGCGGGCGTTACTGCCGCGAGATCGAGATTGGCTTCCCAATAGGCATCGATCGTGCCGACATCGCGCCAATAGGCCTCGGTCTGGCCCTCGGAATAGACCGCGCTTTGCTGCAGGCGATGGGCGCGAACATTGGCGTCGCCTTGCACCAGGAACGGGATGATGTCCTTGCCGAAGTCGTGCGCGGAGGCGGGGTCGCTGGCATCGCGGCGCAGTTGGTCGTATAGAAACCGCGCATTGAACAGGTAGATGCCCATGCTGGCCAGCGCGATGTCCGGCTTGCCCGGCATGGCGGGCGGATCGGCCGGTTTTTCGACGAAACTGACGACGCGCTGTTCGTCGTCGATGTGCAGAACGCCGAAACCCGTGGCCTCCATGCGCGGCACCTCAACACAGCCGACGGTGACGTCAGCGCCGGTTTCGATGTGATGATCCAGCATGGCGGCGTAGTTCTGCTTGTAGATGTGGTCGCCGGCCAGGACCAAGACGAATTCGGGCCCTTCAGCCTCGAAGATATCAACATTCTGCCAGACTGCGTCCGCGGTGCCGCGATACCACATCGACTCGTCGACACGTTGTTGGGCCGGCAGGAGGTCGACGAACTCGCCCATTTCCGCGCGCAGATAGCCCCAGCCGCGCTGCAAATGGCGCAAGAGGCTGTGGGATTTATACTGGGTCAGAACATAGCTGCGGCGGATTCCAGAATTGATGCAGTTCGACAGGGCGAAGTCGATGATCCGGTACTTGCCGCCAAAAGGAACGGCGGGCTTGGCCCGCCGATCGGTCAATTGCTTCAACCGGCTGCCGCGCCCACCGGCCAGCACCAGGGCCACCATGCGCTTGTGCACTTGAAGGGATCGCACTTCATCCGCCACGGCCTCGCCTCCCGCCCCTGTTTCGGCTCTTGTTCCGGGCACTATAGCAAGCGTTGGGTGGCTAACCAGGGGCGAAAAGCGGCGCGTAGATCGCCAGCAGAACGGATAGGGTCAAGACCGATGCGATGGTCGAAATCAGGATCACGCCGGACGTCCGCTCGACATAGACCTCGTACTTTTGCGCGATGACGAACGCCAGGGCACCGGTGGGCAGTGCCGCCAGCAGAATTGCGCTGGCCAGCCAAAAGGGCTCCATCGGAAAGAAGGTGTCGGCCAACCACCAGACGAGCAATGGCTGCCAAAACAGCTTCAAGACACTGATCCAGCCAATCTCGGACAAGTCGGCCGCAAGCGGTCGGCTGGACAGGAACAGACCGATCGCGAACAGGGCACAGGGGCTGGCGGCCGCGCCCAGGAGATCGAACAGGTTGGTTGCGGGCTCCGGCAGCGGCAGGCCCGCGAGGCTGGCCAACAGACCAAGGACAGGTGCCACCACGAGCGGGTTCTTGACCAGCGCCAGCAGCACGTCGAACAAGGCGTGCCCGATATGGCGCCCGCGGCTCGCGGTCAGTTCCAGGCCGATGACCGCGAGGCCGACCGACACCGCCGACATGATGACCGTCGCCAGCAAGGCCGGGGCCAAGCCCGCGGTGCCGAATGCCGCAACGAAAAGCGGGATGCCCATATAGCCGGTGTTGGAGAAGCTGGCGTTCATGCCTTGCATGATCAGGACGCCGGCACGTTCGCGATGGATCACGGCGCCGATGATCATGCCGACCAGCCAGACGCCAATAACGCTGCCGAGAAAGGCATTGATGAATGGCCAATACAGCACTTCTTGGATCGAGCTGCGTGCCATGGCCAGAAACAGCAAGGGCGGCAACGCGACCCAATAGACGAACTGATTGAGCGCCTGGGACGCTGTTTCGCCCAAGATACCGATACGCCCGGCGACATAGCCGGCAAGAATGACCGCAAAGATCGGCAGGGCAACGTTCAGGACCGCTTCCATCGCCCGGTCATGCCATGTCGTCCCTGGCCTGTCGATAGAGCCTAGCCGGATAGCTGCCATCGCTGGTCAGCCAGGTCGCACTGTCGCCTTGACGAACGGCTCTCACCGTCCTCATATCCCGGCAACGCGCGGTTCACCCGATCCGCCAACCCTGCCGCTTTCTGCCGCCTCACAGCTAGCGGCAGTTCAGAAGGAACCCTCGATGTCTTCGACCGCTCAAGCAGCGCTTATCCACACCATGGTCCTCGTCTCCGCGTCAGACGGCAACATGACCGACAGCGAGCTGGCCACGATCGGCGACATCGTGCGAATGCTGCCCGTGTTCAGCGGTTTCGACGACACGCAGCTTTCAGAGGTGGCAAGCCAGTGCGTCGCGACCCTGCAGAACGAGGACGGCCTGGACTTGGCCCTCACGGCGATCCGCGAGGCGCTGCCGGACTATCTTCGTGAAACGGCGTATGCGGTCGCCTGTGATGTGGCGGCCGCCGACGGCGAGGCCAGCCAGGAAGAGTTGCGCTTGCTGGAACTGTTGCGCCACAGAATCGGCGTCGATCGTTTGGCGGCGGCCGCTATCGAACGCGGGGCGCGTGCCCGTCACATGACGCTCTAGGCCCTAACGGGCCGCTAACCGGTCGCGAGCCTCAAGGATTGCGTCGAGCGCCAACAGCGACGCTTCGTGTCGCGCTGGATGGTGATGGACGACGGCGAAGACGGGCAGTTCCGGCCAATCGTCGGGAATACTTGCAAGTTCGCCGGATGACAGCATTCGGTGCATCATGTCCCTGAGGGTTGCGATTGCCTCGAACGTCTGCCCCGGTGCGTGGCGGCCGACCATGGCCGCCGCGGCCTGTCCGATTGCGCAAGCCTGGATGGCGTGGCCGTATCCGGTGACCCGATCGCCGTCGACTGTCAGATCAACCGTGATCCGGCTGCCGCAGGTCAGACTGTCGCGTACGACGGTGATGTCGGGGGCCGGTAGCCGTTCGGGTGCCGCGCTGGCCGCTGCCAGCCGCAGAATGTCGCGGTTGTAGAGCGGGTCGTCCATACGGCCCCGTCAGGCCGCCTCGCCGCTGGTGACTCCACGCCCGGCACGCGCTGAAGCCATGGCGAAAATGGCCTGCAGCATCGCATTCAGCCCGTTGCTGCGGGTCGGGCTCAAATGGGAGTCGAGGCCGATGGCATTGATGAACGCTGGCGGTGTGCTGTTGATCTCGTCCGCCGTGCGGCCGTTATAGATGCGCATCAAGAGGGCGATCAGCCCGCTGACGATCGCCGCATCGCTGACCGCCGCCATCCGAAGCCGCCCGTCACGCCACTCGCCGACCAGCCAGACTTGGCTCTGACAGCCCTGCAGCTTGTTCTCCTCACGCTGCCATTCAGGCGGAAATGGCGGCAACTGGCGGCCCTGATCGATCAGATACTGATACCGGTCCAGCCAATCGTCGAAAAACGCGAAATCATCGATCAGCTCCTGCTGGGCCTCATCGATGCCGGTTTCAGGAACGGAAACGTCAATCATGTGCCGGGCGCCGTTGTCACGTCGAGCTGTCTTGAAGTGTCCTCAACATGGGGGCGGGCCACGCGCCAATCAATCGAGTGCGAACCAGGCCTTCAGCGGCAAATGGTCCGAGGCGACCTGGGTCTCGGGCGTCACGACAACCTCGTTGCCCAGCAGCCGAAAATGCCGGCTGGCCAGGATGCGGTCAAAAGGGACGACGGGTAACCTCGTATGCCAGGTCGCGGCCGTTGCCATGTGCGGCAGGATGTCGGTCAGGCGGGTCAATGAATCCGAGCCGGGTCGCCAATGGTTGAAATCGCCCATCAGCAGTGTCGGGACATCCCGGCGTTCCGCCAGCGACACGATCACACGGCCGATCTGAATACGCCGTTCCCAGGGCGCCAAGCCCAGATGCATATTGACGACGCGGATCAGATGACCATCGACCGTCACATCGATGTCGATCGCGCCTCTGGGCACGTGGCTCTGGATCGTCAGGTCGATGGCCCGCGTTTCGTCTGCCGGCTCTCGGGTCAACAGCGCATTGCCGAAATGGGCATCCTCACGATGTTTCACCGGCCCCTCGGCAACTTCGAATCCGCTGTGCTGTTTCAGATAGGCGTATTGATCGAAGTTGGGGCGGCCGCGCAGATGCCAGCCAACCTCTTGCAGGCCAACGATCTCGGCGTCGAAGTCCCGAATCGCCCGATTGACACGATCGGGCAGCCATTGGCCGTCGATGCCCAGACAGGAATGGATGTTGTAGGTGACGACGGAAAACTTGGTCACGTCGTCATCGCCAACGGTCTCGCCTGGTTCGGGCCCTGCCCGGCGTTTGATGGATCGTTCATCGGGGGAACGGATGGGTGATGGATTTGCAAGTCGTTTGGCTATCGGACGGCAATTGTCTGCTCAGGTCAAGGCACCGCAAAAAACCCTGTCGGGAACGCGCGACGTGACACTCCATGGCGAGAACCGGTCTTTTCGCCGCGACCAACGCGGCCGGCCTGAGCGCCCTCAGGCATGAACATGCGCTTGATCACAGCCATCGCGCACGACACAATCAAAAAAGGAACCGAAGGAATGCTCTCCCGCAATCAGATTCAATCGCCAACAAAAATGGGGATCGTCATGGCCAGAGCTACACAAATAGTTGCCGCAGCTACCCTTCTGGTCACGAGCCATGTCGTTCCCGCCAATGCGCAGGACCCCGGCGCCTTTGCGGGCACGTGGGTCACGACCAGCGGCAGCTATCTGTTCTGGAACAGGGAAACCCTGGACGTTCCGGAAGATCTCGTCATCACCGTGGAGATCGACGCCAGCGACTTTCCCACCCTGTTCATCACAATGACCGAGGAGTTCCATCCCGACGCGTTCGCCGGCTGGCACGGAGCCGAACAGATCCAAGGCTCGCTGACCTTCGAAGCGATCGGCGTCGTGTCCTTCGACGGCCTTCAGGTTCATATTGCCGATGTCTTCGATACGACGCGCTGGTTCTGCGACCTCCGCGGCAGCGATATTTTGGATTGCCTTGCCACGGAAGCGGGCGAGCGTGCCGTGTCGGGCCGCATATCTCTCCAGAGGCAAGATCCGTGAGCCCGTCTGGCTGGCGATGCTGGCCCCGTCGGGCGATCGCTCGACCGCGCCATCCTGGCGACGTTGGCCCCCAGGGCCGATGGCGTGGCCTGATCAAGGAGCCGAAAACGAACGGAGCAACCGGACTCTCCGACGCGCCTTAGCCTTCCCGATGCTTTCCGTAGCGCGACAGAACCCGCAGCGCCATCAACGTGTTCCAACGGCCTGGCTGTCGGGCCGGGTCCATAACCACATGAACGGCGCCGGGATGGGCGGCGTTGGTGGGCCAGCGGCCATCCGGCCGGCACCTTGTCATCAACGCCTCTATCCCATCTTGCATGCGGGCATCCCAGGCCACGCCGGCAGCAGCGAAACAGTCCAGGGCGCGCAGGATGTTGTATTTCCAACGCCAGGGATAAGGCAGCTTCAGAAACTCCGGCTTGATGACATCGCCCGTGCGATCCGATCGAAAGAGCCGATGGACCAGGATGAAGTCCACGCAACGCCGCGCGATTCCCGACAGCTCACCGACACGATAGTCGTACCCGCGCCTCTCATACTCGGTAATGCCCTCGAGCACTGAGATCGTCGAGTGGAGAGAGCTGTGCCTGGCGCCGCTTCTGTTCAAACGGCAGTTGAAGCCGCCATCAGCCATGTGCTGGGCAACCAGGAAATCAACGATCGATTCTAGCTCACTTTGGTGGGCGCCAAAGTAGCTCGCATAATTCAAGAACATCCCGTTCACGCAAGCGTCCGAGGCGCTGATGGTTTCGCCAGGCCCGATGCCGCCATCCTCGCGCTTTTCGGTGCGGCTGATCAGGTCGACGCTTCTCCTGGTAAGCTTGTGCCCGGGATCGAGTGCCAGGTTTTTCAGATCCAGCAGCGTGTAGTGTGATGATGTCCATTTCGGCTGATAGAAGCCCTCGCCCCAGGTTCCGTCCTGGTGCCGTTTGGACAAGATTGCCGCGCCCCAGCCTTCTGTCCCGATCCTGCGACGGAGGCTCGGGCGGTCCTGTCCGAACAGATCGCGCCAGACCTGGTACTGGATGGCCACGTCACCTTCGAGCAGCCAGCTTACGACCGGGTTATCGGGATTGATGCTCATGAGGTCAGGGTATCGCCCACGCCATTGCGTCGCCAAATACCTAACTTCGCCGCATCAAAGATCCCCGCCGTGCTGGCCGTCCTCACCTCATGGTGGTTGGCAACGGCCTCGACCTTAACGCGGCTGGTGGCCGGTACGGTGGCTGTCGCTGTCGACCGAAAAGGCCAGCACGCGGCTGACATGGCCCATCGGTCTGCCGCTCTCGGCCGACCATTGGTTGAACGCGTCCTGCACCTTGCGCATGTCCGATTTCGAGGTCGGCGCCTTTGTGACCACACCCTCGCGGATGAGCGCGGCACTGACGTCGCGGGTTGTGACAAAGGCATCCTTGCCCATGCCGCGCAGAAGGTACTGCCCGGTCGTGCCACCCAGCCGGTTGCCGCGCTTCTTGAACAGCTCAAGCAGGTCGATAAAGGTTTCCGACGGCCACTCCGCGATCATGGTGGCGGCGCTGCCATGCTCCCGCGCCATGTCCTTCAGGAAGACAGCGTTGTCGCGCACCGAAAGGATCTTCTGGGCGTTGCGCACGATATCTGTGTTCTTGAGCAGCGTATCCAGGTCACGATCGGAAATCATCGAACACCAGTTCAGATCGAAGCCGTGAAACGCCTGCTCAAAGCCGTCCCACTTGTTGTCGATCACCGTCCAGCTAAAGCCGGCCTGGAAGATCCGACGTGTCATCTCGGCCAACCAGCGCTCATCCGGGATCGCCTTCAACTCAGCGACGGGTTTCGGTGTCGGCAATTGGGCCTCGACGGCCTCTGTCCCACCCTTGCGCTCAACCGCGATGGCGTAGAGTTCGGCAAACGAGCGCATCGGGCGTCTCCTCGGCAATGACAAACTATCGGCTTTTAATCCTAGCGGCCTATGGCGCGGCGGATAAGTCCCGAAGAAACGCTGGTGACATCTGCTGACAACCGGCTCTTGCCGTTTGGTTGGGGCGCGATAGAACAAGCACCATTGCTTGACGCGAACTGGGAGAGGCGCCATGCCCATTTCCGGCCCACCGCTAGACAAGCCTGTCGACCTGACCCGGTTGCTGAGTTTGGGCCTGGCGGCCAAACCCGACGACATCGCGATCGCGTCGCAGGCCACACGCTGGACTTGGCGCACGTTGGACGAGACCAGCACGCGGTTTGCGCACAATCTGCTGGATTTCGGCCTGAAGCCTGGCGACCGGATCGCCTCGCTGATGCCCAACAGAACGGTCCAGCTCTTGTTCTACGTGGCATGCCTGAAGGCGGGGCTAATCGTCGTGCCCTTGAACTATCGCTACATGGCGCCTGAGATCGATCACGCGCTGGAGGTCAGTGGCGCCGTGGCACTTGTGGCCCATGCGGAGCGCGACGGTGATCTCGCCAAGAGCGCACGGGTCGGTTCGCTGAAGCTCGGCGTCATCGGATTTGAGGCGGATGACGGGCGCGTCCGGACGCTTGAGGGCCTCATCGAGCGTGCGCAAGCGCCCACCCCCCTGCCCGACCTGTCGCCGGAAGATCCGCTTTGCATCTTCTTCACCTCGGGAAGCACCGGCAAACCGAAGGGCGTGACCCATTCGATCGACAGCATGGGCTGGTGCCTGGCCACCTGCATCGCCGGCTTCGAGATCGGTCCCGAGGACGCGATGCTCGCCGCCTGTTCGGCATCGCATATCGGGTCGTACGTCCTGTGCCTGGCCGCGTTGGCCGCTGGTGCACGGGCCTGTGTTGCCCGCACCTTCGATCCGGATGAGGTCCTGCCCATCATCCGTGACCAGCGACCGACCATCCTGGCGATGTTGCCGGCGCCGTTGATCGCCCTCGTGCGCGACCACGGCGCAACGCATGAGGACTTCGCGTCCCTGCGCTATTGCCTGTCCGGCGGCGACAAGGTGTCGGCGACGCTTGATCAGGAGTTCAAGGAACTGGTCGGTCAGGACATTCTGGAGGACTATGGGATGACCGAGATCGGCCTGGTCACGATCAACCCGCCGTCAGGCCTCAACAAGGTTGGCTCGGTCGGTCTTCTCAACCCTGGTGTCGAAGCCTCGATCCGCGACGAGGATGGCAATGAGGCGCCGACGGGTGTCGACGGGCGGCTTTGGATCCGCTCGCCCGGCAACATGATCGGCTATTGGAACAACCCGGACGCGACCGAGGAAACCATCGTCGATGGCTGGCTGGACACCGGCGACGTCATGACGGCCGACAAGGATGGCTATCTCTGGTTTCGCGGCCGTCGCAAGCAGATCATCGTGCATGACGGATCGAACATCTCGCCGCAGGAGATCGAGGAGGTCCTATCAGACAATCCGGTGGTCGACCTTGCCGGTGTCGTCGGCGTGCACAGCCTGGTCCACGGCGAAAACGTCCGCGCCTACGTCACGACCAAGGATGGTCACTCAGCACCCGCCGCCCAAGATCTGATCGCATTCGCGCGCGAGCGCGTTGGCTACAAGGCGCCGGAAGAGATTGTCTACCTCGACGACATGCCGATGACGCCGACAGGAAAGGTCGACCGCGTGGCGTTGAAGCGCTGGGCCCAGGAAGCCCACGCCGCCGATATCGCCTGAACGCTAGTTGGTCAGGCGCTGCCGAGTCGGCCTTCCTCGATGCTCAGAGCGGCCTGTGCCGCCGCCAAGCGGGCAATCGGGACGCGGTACGGAGAGCAGCTGACATAGTCGAGGCCGATCTCGTGGCAGAACCGGATCGACGCGGGATCGCCGCCATGCTCGCCGCAGATGCCGAGATTGAGGTCCGGCCGCGCAGCCCGGCCGCGCTCCATGGCGATCTGGACCAGCTCACCGACGCCGCTCTGATCGATCGTCACGAACGGGTCGCCCTCGATGACGCCAAGGCGTTCGTACTCCAACAGGAAGCTGGCTGAATCGTCGCGGCTGATGCCGAATGTGGTCTGCGTCAGATCGTTGGTGCCGAATGAGAAGAACTCCGCTGTTTCGGCCAACTCGCCGGCACGCAGCGCGGCGCGCGGCAGTTCAACCATGGTGCCGACATGATAGTTCAACGTCACGCCGCTTTGCGCCTCGACCTCTTCGGCCGCGCTGGCGATCACCTTCTTCAGCAGGTCCAACTCCGCCCTCGAAAACGCAAGCGGGATCATGATCTCGGCCGTGACCGGATCCTGATCTGCGCCACCGACCTCCACCGCCGCCTCGAAGATCGCCCGCGCCTGGGTTTCGTAAATTTCCGGGTGGGTGATGCCCAGGCGGCAGCCGCGATGGCCCAACATCGGGTTGCTCTCGGCAAGCTGAATGACCCGCGCGCGCACATTCGCGACGCCAACGCCGGCGGCCTCGGCAACGTCGGCCATGTCCTGGTCGGTCTTCGGCAGAAACTCGTGTAGCGGCGGGTCAAGCAGTCGGATGGTCACTGGCTTGCCCGCCATGATGCGGAACAGGTCGGCAAAGTCCTTGCGCTGCAGCGGCAGCAGTTCTGCCAGGGCCGCGCGGCTTTCGTCCGGTGTTTCCGACAGGATCATGCGGCGCACGTTCACGATGCGGTCGGCATCGAAGAACATGTGCTCCGTCCGGCACAGGCCGATGCCCTCGGCCCCGAAACTGACCGCGACCTTCGCATCGTGCGGGGTCTCGGCATTGGTGCGGATGCCCAGCTTCCGAAACCGGTCGGCCCAACCCATCAAGACGGCAAAATCGCCTGAGAGTTCCGGTTCGATGGTCGGTATGGCGCCGACCATCACGTCGCCGGTGGCCCCGTCGAGGGTGATCACGTCACCGACGCGAAGGGTCCGCCCCCGCGCGGTAAGCGTGCCCTCCTTCATATCCAAGGCCAACTCGCCGGCGCCGGCGACGCAGGCACGGCCCATGCCCCGGGCGACGACGGCCGCATGGCTCGTCATACCGCCACGAGACGTCAGAATGCCGACGGCAGCGTGCATGCCGTGGATGTCCTCTGGGCTGGTCTCGTCGCGCACCAGGATCACCCGTTCGCCCAGCTCGGTCAGCCGTTCGGCCTCGTCGGCTGACATCACGATCTTGCCGGAGACCGCGCCGGGCGAGGCCGGCAGGCCCTTGGCCAGGACCTCGCGTTCGGCGTCGGGGTCCAGCATCGGGTGCAGCAGTTGGTCAAGCGCAGCGGGATCGACGCGGCGGACGGCCTCCTCTTGCGAAATCAGGCCCTCGTTCGCCATGTCGACGGCGATCTTCAGGGCAGCAGTCGCGGTGCGCTTGCCAGTCCGGGTCTGCAGGATGTAGAGCGTGCCGCTCTCCACCGTGAACTCCAGGTCCTGCATTTCGGCGTAGTGGTTTTCCAGCGTCAGCCGGATATCGGCCAGTTCCCGATACAGGTCGGGCATGACCTCTTCCATCGATGGCAGGTCGGCGCCGGCCGCTTCCCGCGCCTCAAGGGTGATGTGCTGCGGCGTCCGCGTGCCGGCGACCACATCCTCGCCCTGGGCGTTGATCAGATACTCGCCGTAAAAGACGTTCTCGCCGGTGGCCGGATCGCGGGTGAAGGCAACACCGGTCGCACAGTCGTCGCCGCGATTGCCGAAGACCATAGCCTGCACGTTCACCGCCGTGCCCCAATCGGCCGGCAGGCCATGCAGGCGCCGATAGGTGATCGCGCGCTGGTTCATCCATGAGCCGAACACCGCGCCCATCGCGCCCCAAAGCTGGGCGCGCGGGTCTTGCGGAAACGGCTCGTCCAGCGCGTCGGCGACCAGGGCCTTGTAGCGTCTGAGCACCTCTGCCCAGTCATCGGCCGTCAGGTCGGTGTCCAGGCGATGGCCGGTATCGCGCTTGACGGTTTCCAGCTCATCCTCGAACAGGCCGTTGTCGACGCCCAAAACCACGTCGCAATACATTTGGATGAACCGGCGGTAGCTGTCATAGGCGAACCGCTTGTTGCCGGTGATCGCCGCCAGCCCTTCTACTGTCTCGTCATTGAGGCCGAGATTGAGGACGGTGTCCATCATGCCGGGCATGGACGCGCGGGCGCCCGAGCGCACAGACAGCAGCAAGGGATCGGACGGGTCGCCGAACCGTTTGCCCAGCAAGCCCTCCAGCCGCTGCAGCGCTTGGTCGACCTGTGAGGCGAGATCGGCCGGATACTGCCGGTCGTTGGCGTAAAACCAGTTGCAGACCTCGGTCGATACGGTGAAGCCCGGCGGAACCGGCAGGCCGATGCGCGCCATTTCGGCCAGGTTGGCGCCCTTCCCACCGAGCAGGTTGCGCAGTGATGCGTTGCCCTCGGTGCCGTCGCCGCCGAAACTGTAAACCCACTTAGTCGCGGTGGCGGACTGATCACCGCTTTCGATCGCTTCATCCCTCATTCTGGCCATCCCCCTTTGGCAGCCTGGCGCGGACCCCTATCCCTCAATGGCCGAAAAATGCGCAACTTGATCAATCGTTGCCCTGATCTCGGACAATAATGCCAACCGATTGCGGCGCAGTTCGGCGTCATCGGCGTTGACGGTTACGGCGTCGAAGAAGCGGTCGACCTGTGGGCGCAGCTTGGCCAGTTCCGCCATGGCGCCGGTAAACGCCTCGGTCTCGAGAAGCGGCTGAACCGCGCGACCGGTCGTGCCGAGCGCGTCCCACAGCGATTTCTCTTCTGCCTCTTGAAGGCTGCCCTCGTCGACGATGCCGAAATCCTCGACCTTGTCCTTCTTCGCCTCGATCCGCTCGATGTTTGCCGCGCGGCGATAGGCGACCAGCAGGTTGGCGCCGTCGTCGGTGTCGAGGAATTCTCGCAAGGCCTCGACACGATTGAGCAGGCTGACCAGATCGTCGCCGCTGACCGCGAACACCGCGTCGATCAGATCGTGCCGGACGCCCTGCTCGCGCAGACTGACCTTCAAACGGTCGGCGATAAAGGACGGCAGGTCGGCGATGGCCTCGTCCGGCGCACCTGGGTAGTTGGCCAGCGCCGCCGCAAAAACACCGCGCAGCGACAGGCGCAGCTTGTTTTCCAGGATCAGGCGGATGACCCCGAGCGCCGCACGACGTAGCGCATAGGGATCCCGGCTGCCGGTCGGTTTCTCATCGATCGACCAGAAGCCGACCAGACTGTCGATTTTGTCGGCCAGAGCCACCGCGACGGACACCGGGGCCGTCGGGCACTGATCGTTCGGCCCAAGCGGCGCGTAATGGTCGGCGATGGCGTCCGCCACCTCCGCATGCTCGCCATCCTCAAGCGCGTAGTACCGGCCCATGATGCCTTGAAGTTCCGGAAACTCTCCGACCATGCCGGTGACAAGGTCGGCCTTGGCCAGACGGGAAGCGGAGCGCACGCGGTCGATGTCTGCGCCCGGCACGTCATGGGCGATGGTCGCGGCAAGCGCCTCGACGCGGTCGACCTTGCCGTCCATCGTGCCCAGCTTGTCGTGAAAAGTGATCTGCTTCAGGCGCGGCACCCGGCTGCCCAGACTGTGCTGCCGGTCCTGGTCCCAGAAGAACTTGGCGTCCGACAGGCGGGCCCGCAGCACCCGCTCGTTACCCGCCACGACGGCCGCACCGCTGTCGCTCGTCTCCGTGTTCGCGACCAGTACGAAGCGTGGCGCCAGCTTGCCGTCCTGGGTCAGCAGCGCGAAGTATTTCTGATGCGACCGCATGGCCGTGATCAGCGCCTCGTCGGGCACCGACATGAACGCCTCGTCGATGTGGGCGGCATAGACAACCGGGTATTCCACCAGCCCCGCGACCTCGTCCAACAGGGCGGGATCGTCGCGCGGCATCAGGCCTTCGGCCTCCGCCAGTTCTTCGACCCGCTGCCAGATCATCGTTTTGCGTTCGTCGCGGTCGAGGATGACCTTGGCGCCACGCAGCTTGTCGCGATAGTCGGCGAACGAGGTCACGGTAATCGGGTCCGGTGCCAGGAAGCGATGCCCCTGGGTCAGATCGCCGAGGACGTATCGCCGGTCGGCGGCCGGTTCGACCGTACCGCCCAAGGGAACGCCGTCAAACAGCGCCAGAATGCCGTGCAGCGGCCGCACCCAGCGAAAGGCGCTTTCGCCCCAGCGCATGCTTTTCGGCCAGGGCAGCTTTGCCAGAACCGTTCCGATCGCCCCGGTCAGGATTTCCGGCGTCGGGCGGCCGGGCACGCTGCGAACGGCGAACCAGACCTTGCCCTTCGGCGTCTCGCGCTGCTCGCATTGATCAAGGGTCAGCCCACTGGCCTTCAGGAACCCCTCGATCGCCTTTTCCGGCGCGTCGATGCGTGGCCCCTTGCGCTCCTCCACCGTGTCCGGGGACGCATGAGGCAGGCCCGTCACGTGCAGCGCCAGACGCCGTGGCGTGACATGGGCCTCGCTTGTCTCGAAGATCAGCCCGGCGCCGCGCAGTTCGTCTCCAACCAGCCGGTCGAGGTCGGTGATGGCGCGCGCCTGCATGCGCGCCGGGATCTCCTCGGACAACAGCTCCAGCAGAAAATCGGCCATCACGCGGCGTCCAGCCAGATTTCACAGCATTGTCGGGCCAGATTGCGCACCCGGCCGATATAGGCCTGGCGTTCAACCACGCTGATGACGCCGCGGGCGTCCAGCAGATTGAACAGGTGACTGGCCTTGATGCACTGGTCATAGGCGGGCAGCGCCTTGCGCGCCTCGATCAGCGCCGTACACGCAGCTTCGGCATCCTTGAAATGCTGGAACAGGGTCGGCGCGTCGGCGAGCTCGAAATTGTAGGCCGAGAATTCGCGCTCCGACCGCAGAAAGACATCACCATACGTTTGCGAGCCGTTGCCGCCGGGTGCGTTGAACGGCAGGTCGTAGACGTTCTCCTTGTCGAGAATGTACATCGCCAGTCGTTCCAAACCGTAGGTCAGTTCGACCGGCACCGGATCGCATTCGATGCCGCCGACCTGCTGGAAATAGGTGAACTGGGTCACCTCCATGCCGTCGCACCAGACCTCCCAGCCCAGGCCCCAGGCGCCGAGCGTCGGGCTTTCCCAATCATCTTCGACAAACCGGATGTCGTGCAGGCCGGGATCGATGCCCAGCGCGTAGAGACTGTCGAGATACAGGCCCTGCGAGTCCGCCGGTGACGGCTTCATCATCACCTGGAACTGATAGTAGTGCTGCAGGCGGTTGGGGTTCTCGCCGTAGCGCCCGTCGGTCGGCCGGCGCGAGGGCTGGACATAGGCGCAGTTCCATTCCCGCTCTGGACCCAACGCGCGCAGGGTCGTGGCCGGGTGAAAGGTGCCCGCCCCCATCTCCATGTCGTAGGGCTGCAGGACGACACAGCCCTGATCGGCCCAGAAGCTCTGAAGACGCAGGATGATCTCTTGAAAACTGCCGGGCGGATCGGCGATCGCGGGACGGGTGGTCATGCTGAAACGGCTATTGTGCAGCGCAGAAGGGCGCGCACGATACAGGGGCGACCGGTGGCGATCAACCCGACACCGCCAAAGCTTGGCTAAAGGACTATAATTGCCAAAACCAGACTGGCCAGCCCAGCTGCCGCAGCGATCGCGTCATGATGACTGAAGCCGGGCACGTTGATAATCGTCCGCTGTTGCGCCGCAACAAAGCCGCGCGCCTCCATGGCGATCGCCATCCGACCGGCTCGGCGGATCGCAAAGGCCATCAGCGGGACCACCAGGCTCACCGCTTCGGCCGGCGATGGCAGCCTGCGAACCTTGCCGCCGCGATGCATGGCGCGCGCCATGCGGATCTGCTGCGCCTCGCGCAGGATCTGAGGCACGAGCTGCATCGCGCCGACCAGCGGATAGCCGAAGCGTGCGGGCAGGCGCGCATGAGCCATCAAGGCGCGCAGGAAGGCACCGGGGTCCGTGGTCAACGCGAAGAAGACCGAAACCATGCCGCAGGCGATCGCCCGCAAGGCCAGCGTCAAACCGGCCGACAGCGCCTCCGACGATACCGCCGCCTCTGCCGAGACCATGGTGGCGAAGTCCGTCTCCTGACGAAACAGCAGGTTTGTGGTCACGAAGCCGAACCCGAACAAGGCGAACGGGATCATCAGCAAGAGCAGCGTCAGCGGCGAGGTGCGCCGCAAGATCAACAGCACCGCAGCAAACAGCACGATGGTGAAGATCAAGAAGCGCGCATCGAGGATGATCAACGCCGCGATGATCCATGCGGCGCAGATACTAAGGGTCGTCAGGGGGTTAACCTGCTGCATGGTCACTGTGGCCCTTTAACCAACGCACCGCCGGCATGAAAGCAGGCTCGTCCAGCGCGGCGGCATCAAGTACAGACCGGTCGGCCAGCACGTCAGACGCAGGGCCGTCGGCCGCGATCCGGCCGTCCGCGAGCACCAGCAGTCGATGGCATGTGGTTGCGGCAAAGGCCAGGTCATGGGTGATCAGCAGGATGGCGGTATCGTCCGCCGCCATGTCCATCACCTGCCGGGTCACTTCCTCTGCGCCGGCACCGTCGAGGCCGGCGGTCGGCTCGTCCAGGACGACCATCGGCCAGCGCTTGGCGATGGTCAGCACCGCGAATGCCAGCCGACGTTTTTGGCCCGCCGACAGCTCCAGCGGGTGGTGCTGCTCAAGACCGCCCAAGCCCCACCGGCCGATGGCGTGGCGGACGGTCTCGGTCCTGGTCGGGGGCGCAACGCGCTTGGGCAGCCCAAGGTCCAACTCGTCCCAAACCCGACCGGTAAGAAACTGACTGTCGGGCCGTTGAAAGGCGATGCCGCCGGCGCGCCCATGGCGTCGGCCGGCCCGTAGCGGCAAGACGCCGGCCAGCGCGGCACCCAGCGTCGTCTTGCCCGCCCCGTTCGGCCCGACCAGGCCCGTGATCTCACCTGCGTAAAGGGTCAGCGAGATGTCGTGCAGCACGGGTTTCGCCAGAAACGGCGCGCAGTCGGCGTTGACAAGCCGCACGACCGGTCGGCGCGCGGGCAAACGCGGCGGCGAACGTCTGCAGTCATCCACGAAGGCGGCGACGGCGGTCTGGGCATCTGTCTTGGGATGGTGTTTCTCCGCAGCGTCCAGCGCCTCACGCACCGACAAGGGCGGGACCGGCACGCGACACCCGGCCGCAATCATCTGCCGATCGAGCCGGGCTGCCGGCGGCAGCCAGACACCCGCATCGACAAAGCGGTCGTAGGCGTCGCGCAGGACCGTGCGCGGTGGCCCCTCGGCCTGTATGCGGCCGCCACGATCCAGGACGATCATCCGGTCGATATGCTCGACCACGTCGTCAAACCGATGGTCCACGATCAGGATCGACTGACCCGGCGGTGGCCGTGCGACCCAGTCGCGGAACCGGGCGGCCGCCGTCGAGGCCAATTGCGCCGTCGGCTCGTCGGCCAGCACGAGATCGGCTTCCTGCACCATGACCGACGCCAGCGCGACAAGCTGGCGCTCACCGCCCGACAGCGTCGCGCACGAGCGCCGGCGCCAGGCGTCGGGAATCCTGAGAGCGTGCAGTCCACGGGTAATCCGTTCGTGGATCTCGGCCTCGGCCATGTTCTGGTTTTCCAGGGCAAAGGCCAGCTCGTCCTCGACTGACATGCCGCACAGGGTCTGATCGGCATCCTGGAAGAGCTGGGACACGCTGGTCCTGACGCTGACGGTGCCTGCGACCGTCGCCGGGATATGGCCGGGGATCAGCCCGGTCAAAGCCAGCAGCAAGGTCGACTTGCCGCTGCCGGACGGTCCGGCCAGCAAGACCCGCTCCCCCCGTGCGATCGACAGGCTGACCGGGCCCACGGTGGCCTGGTCAGACGCCGCGAAACTTACGGTCAGGTCGCGCACCTCCGCCACCGGCGCGATGGTCTGGGCGTCCATCGCCGACGCCGTTCTAGGTCCTGCGACGCCGGTCGACGTCGATGGCGAAGCCCGCCAATGCGCCGGTTCGGTAAAGTGCCCGGACGATCACATAGCCGAGCAGACCGCCCAGCAGCGCCCCGCTGAGACAGCGCAGCACGAACATCACCACCAGGATGGACGGCTCCAGCGCGCCATAGTCGAACCGTACCCAGGTATAGGCAAAACTGAACACCGCGGCCCCGACACCCGACGCCATCAGCACGGGCAATGAGTAGTTGCGCCAGCGGAAGGCGGCCAGAACGACCTCCGCCCCGGCGCCCTGGACCGCGCCGGTGAGCAACAGCAAGAGGCCGGCCGGGCTGCCCAACAGCACCTGAACGGCGGCGGCCAGAAACTCCGCGGCAAAGGCGACACCGGGCTTGCGGATGATCGCGGCCCCGACAATCGAGGCTATGAACCAAAAGCCCATGAAGACATCCATGGTCAGGGTGCCGAAGATCGCCTGGGTGATCAGCCAAAGCTGCACCCAGCCCAGATAAAGCACCGCGAACACGGCGCCGATCACGGCGATCACGAGGGTCTCGCGCAAGGTCCAACGGTTGGAGTCGGTCATTCCGGTCTCACCAAGTTTTCGAGGATTTGAGGGCGGTCGCGGCATGCCGCGACCCGGTTCAGGTCGCGCTCGGGCTGTTCGCCGATACGGTCAGATCGAGGGCGACATGGCGCTCAGCGGCCCCGCCGAAGGCCAAAAAGGCCTGGCCGACCGCCGCAAACACCGGGCCTGCATCGCCGCGCAGCTTGGTGCAGAAATGCTTCGAGCGGTCGAAAACGCCGGAACCTTTCAGAAAGTCGATGCAGGCATAGATCTCGCCCATATGCCGGTCGGCACCGAGCGGATAGAGCGAGAACTGGGCCGCCACCGGCTGGCCCGTGATCGGCGCTTCGCGCACCGCCTTAAGCGCGTTCGACACCCGGTCGGCCAGCGGCACGTCATCGGCCGCTATACTTCCCGTGCCCGCGCAGATCGGATCGTCGGGCTCGCCCGGGCAACCGCGCGAAACCGTCGCGGACAGGACGCAGTGCACACCGCCTTGCGATGCCGCAGCGTGGAAATCGCGCATTGCCGGAAACAATTGATCTGGCGGACCGACCAGCAAGGTCGACACATCGTCCGTTTCGATCCGGCACGCATCGCGATACGGGTCGAGCGCGGACAGGCTGCCGATGATGATGCCCACGAAATCGTCGGACATCGGATAAAGGGAGATTTGTGCGCCGGAAAACATGGTCGTCCTCGCTCCGCTGGCATTACCCAGATCAGCTAAAGGGTTGCCTGGCTCAGCGCCTTGCTCTCAGCCCCGGCGATACGGAGCACCCCTGTCGATATGTCTCGGTTCTAGACCGTCCTCGCGGCTCACGCAACCGGGCGGCGATGCGACCGGATGCCGCTGTTCACGCCATTGCCTCGGCGCCGAGGGTCAGCCTTTGTCGGGATCGCGGTCCCCGCGCGGCCGATAGGACTTCGTGGTCTCGTCCCATTCCAGATCGTCGGCCTCGGGCTGCTTCTGCTCCAGCGCCGGCGGCTTGGTCTTGGCTGGCGTGGCGCCGCGGCTGGAGACGCTGCCAATCACCCGGAAGACGATGATCACGACGACGATCACCGCCAGGGTGAGCAGGATTTTGGCGATCATTGTCGCGGGTCCCCCGTGGCCGTTAGAGGCCGTAGCGCTGCCACTGCGCCCGCTCTTCCATGGAGGCGAGCGCGCCGCCGATGGCCGCCTGGCCGATGGCGGCGCTGTCCATCAGGCCAAAGCGCCGCAACAGGCCGCGCTGCGGCCCGAAGACCTTCATCTTCACCTTGTCGCCGAACCGTTCGCGCAGGACCGGTCGCAGATGCCCGATGCCGTCGATCAGGCCCAGGTCTCGGGCCTCCTGCCCGACCCAGATATCGCCGTTGAACAGGTGCTCCGGCGCGCCGGTCAGCCTGTCGCCGCGCCGGGACCGGACATGGGCGATAAAGTCCTGGTGGATGCGCTGCTGCAAATCCTTCACCCGGGCAACATCGGCCTCCTTCTCCGGCTGAAACGGGTCCAGGATCAACTTGCGGTCGCCGGCCGTGTAAACACGGCGCTCGATGCCCCACCGATCGATAAGGTCGCTGAGCCCGAACGTGGCCGCAATCACGCCGATGGAGCCAATGATGGAGCTGTTGTCGGCGAAAATCTCGTCGGCGGCGCAGGCAAGCCAGTATCCGCCGCTGGCCGCGACATCCTCGACGAAGGCCAGCACCGGTTTCTGCTTCTCTTCGGCGAGGTCACGAATGCGGCGGGCGATCAAGGCCGACTGGACGGGCGATCCTCCGGGCGAGTTGATGATCAGGGCCACCGCCGGCGCATCGTCGATCGCGAACGCCTTTTGGATCTGGCCCGCCATATCGGCGAGAGACAGCCCTTGGCCACGCCCCGTCCGCCCTCGGCCGATCACACCCTCAAGGCGCACCACGGGCACCAGCGGCGGCGGATTGCGAAAGCGACGGATCGGCAGCGCGGCAAGGAGGGAACGCATGCTGGCCATGAAAGAACCCGGGATGGTGATGGTCAGGCATGCATAAATAGGGGGCCTGGCCGCAAAGGCCAACAGGCTTCGTCCCGCGATCAGTCGGGTTCGATCGTGGCCAAATCGCGCAGAACGGCCTGCGCAGCCGCCGTGTAAGCCCCGCTGTCGTCGTGCAATATCAGGCCACCTGTCAGCCGCCCCGGGCTGCGAACCCCCTTGCGCGCCCGGACGATCACGCGCTTGGCCTCGGCATCCTGCTTTGGCCACAGCGGGATCAAGGTCAGCGCACCAAAGCGGCCGGACAGGCGGGCGACGATCCGGTCGAACCGGTCCGCCCGATGGATCAGGGTCAGCCAGCCCTTGTGGCGAAGTGCGTCGTGCGCCGCATTGATCCATAGGCCGAGATCCCCGTCGGCATGTGCGGCGGCGCGGCCCTCGTCCGGCGGTCGCGTACCCTCGCGCCGATCGATGTACGGCGGATTGGCAACCACATGGTCAAAGGCGCCGTGAAGCGACGACGGCAGCCGTGCGAGATCGGCCTCCACAACACTGATAGCACCGTCGATACCGTTGGCGGCGATGTTGCGCCGGCACAGGGCGGCCGCCTCGACCTGCCGTTCCAAGGCGGTTATGGCAAGGTCGGGCAAGCGCCTGGCCAGGCAGAGGCTGACGGCGCCGGACCCCGCCCCGAGATCGAGCACGGCCTGGCCAGCTTGCGCCGGGACGGCCCCGGCCAGCAGCACCGGATCGATCGCCGCACGATAGCCGGCGCGCGGCTGGATCAACCGGACGCGGCCGCCCAGCAACCGGTCATCGGATTCCTCGCGATCGGCAGGGCGCGCTGCGGGGTGATCTGTGCGGTCAGTCGCCATCCGCGGCGCGAACCGCCTCGTCCAAGAGTCGGCGTGCCCGGCTGTGATCGTCATCGGCGACCATCAACCGGCGCGGTAGAATGCCGAGGCTGCCCTCCAATACCGACATGTGCGTGTCCAGGACGATGGGCTCGATGCCCGCATCCTTCAGCACGGCCTCGGCATAGGACAGTTCGACCGGGTTGGTCGTTCGCAACAGTTCCTTCATCAGCTCTCCTGCCGGTCCGCTGTCCGTGACGATGGGCGCGCTTGACCCTGTCAAGCCGCTGCCTATGCTGGCGCCGCTAGTTGAAAGCGTCAATCAAGCGAGCCAGCGCGTGTCCGCTCCTTCGCCGAACCCTGAGTCGGTGGTATCAGACCCTCAAGACCGCCCCGCCAACGCCCTTGAGCGCCTGAGCGCGCTTTTGGCTGACGATCTGGCCGAGGTCAACACCGAGATCGTATCCCGCATGGACAGCCAGGTGGCGCTGATCCCGCAACTGGCCAGCTACATCGTCGGGTCCGGCGGCAAGCGCTTGCGGCCGTTGCTGACCCTGGCCAGCGCACGCCTGTGCGGCCACACGGCCAAGCGCCACATCGGTCTGGCAGCGGCCGTGGAGTTCATTCACACCGCCACGCTGCTGCACGACGACGTGGTGGACGAAAGCGATCTCAGACGTGGCAAGGCATCCGCCAATGAGGTGTTCGGCAACAAGCCCAGCGTCCTGGTCGGCGACTTCCTGTTCGCCCGCGCCTTTCAACTGATGACCGAAGACGGCTCGATCGATGTGCTGCGCATCCTTAGCCGAGCGTCGGCGGTCATCGCCGAGGGCGAGGTGCTGCAACTCGCTGCGGCCAACGATCTGGGCACGAACGAAGACATCTATCTCGACGTCATCGGCGCCAAGACCGCGGCGTTGTTCGACGCCGCCTGCCGCATCGGCGCCCTGGTCGCCGACCGACCGGCGCATGAGGAACAGGCGCTGGCCGATTACGGCGCCAATCTAGGTATCGCCTTTCAGCTCGTCGACGACGTCTTGGACTACTCCGCCGCCCAAGCCCAACTCGGCAAGGCGATCGGCGACGATTTCCGGGAAGGCAAGGTCACGCTGCCGGTAATCCTGGCCTATGCGGCCGGCACCGAAACCGAGCAGGCGTTTTGGCGGCGCACGGTCGAAAAGCTGGACCAAACGCCGGAGGATCTCGACCACGCGCTGTCGCTGATGGCCCGTCACGGCAGCCTGGATCGCTCCATCGACCGCGCGCGGGGTTACAGCAACAAAGCCATCGCCGCGCTTGAGCGGCTGCCGCCTCACCCCCTGCGCGAAACCTTGGCCGACATCGTGCGCTTCAACATCGGGCGCGATTATTGACCGATCGGGCGACCGGCCGCTTGCGCGGGCGGAACGAAGCGGCTATACACCCGGCGCCCAAGGCCGCCAGAGCGGCCGTTCCAGGCACCCCGGTCGGAGTGTAGCTCAGCCTGGTAGAGCACTGTCTTCGGGAGGCAGGGGCCGGTGGTTCGAATCCACTCACTCCGACCAAATAAATCAATCACTTATAGTGTGGCGAGGCAGTGTGCGGGTGGTTCAGGTGAACCACCTAGGCCGTTTCGGCCATTGACTTCATTTAGGACAATGTTCTTAATTCGTTCTCATGTCAGACATCGCCCTGCCCCTCACGATCCGCCAAACGGCGGGCGGTTATAGCATCGAAGACGCCAACGGCCGGGCGCTCTGCTACACCTATTGCCGCGATGACGACCGGGGCGGCACGCCGCATTGGACCCGGCCCCAAGCGCGGCTCATCTCGCAGATGATCGCGCGGTCGGTGACTGATAGGTTGGAGGGGTGAGGTTAAGCCGCTGAGGATCTTGGGCCACGGCGCGCACGATGGCTGATGTTCTTCCTCCGCACGTCAACGCTATTGCGCCCGTCAAGCGGCTTCCCATATCCGGCCCCAGCGATACTGATAGATGTGGTTCTCATGATCTATACGAGTTGGAGAGGGACAGAGGGCGGAAAGTCAGCGGGGTGGGTCCTAAGAAAACCACTTGGGCTGGAGCCGCCCAGCGTTCATCGATTGTCCATTATCGCAAGGATTGCCGCTTGCGACCCCTCTGGGGGCGCAGGAGAAAAACGCCTTCTCTTGGCTTGGGCGCGCCTAGGCAAATCTGGAATCCAGTGAACCCTGCGGTCGGCTAATCTAGTGGCTCCCGCCGCACATAGCCGGCGCTGATCTGCTGCTCTTGCCACTCAGACCGCCGATTATAGTCGACAACGCGCATGGCGAGGATGCGGATTGCCTCTGATCGCACAGTCACGGGATCATCGGTATCGGCTTCAACACCGGCCCGCGCCATCGCCTCATCGATCACGATCTGGCATTCGGCGCCGTAGGTGTCGTCAGTCACGCGGCTATCCCACGCTCAGGCAGGTTCACAGGCCCGCCGTGGCTCCACCGGCCGCCGTAGTAGCCGCGATTGAAATAGCGCCTCAGGCGCGGCGTGAATTCGATGATTGCGCCTGTACTGGGGTCTTGCTCCATCTCGACCAGGGCGCCGCCCACGTGTGCTTCGATCTTCTTCTTCCGCATGAAGGGTGTCTGGTCCTGCGTCGTGCCGGACTGAAGGCACCAAACATTGCGGATGTTGCCAGACCAAAGCTTGTGGTAGTGCCCGTAGAGGCCGACGGCCGGCTTTTCGCCGCCGTCCAGGCTCTCGATGATTTTCTGGATGGAGTAGCTAAGCGCATAGGATGACCCGCCGCCCGGATGCACCACGCTCATGATGGAGTACATGCCCGTGTTGGCGTTCACCAGCTTAACGTGGGCCTCCATGTAGCCCATGTTCACCCAGTCATGGCGGCCGGCCGCGCGCATCTTCAGTTCGGCCCAGCGACCTATATCGATGCCCTCTTTCTGAGCGTACCAGCCTTCGTGATCGTCGCCGGCCACGGCATAAGTCGTGATGCCATCACGTTGTGGATAGAGGTCGACCAGCGCCCCTATCTGTCCGTCGAGACCATGGTGCGTGAGATCGAACTTGTTGAACCGCGCTTCGCCGTCGATCCAGTTGCCGGTGTTGAAGACGCGATCCACGCCGGCTGCTTCGAACCGGTCATACAGATCATCCAGGACATCTTGCCGGAAGTACTTCGACCCGATGTGCTGGTCGCCGCTGACGCCGAATTTGAACGTGTTGTCCGACTGCGAGACGAACTCGAAGACCGGCCCCGAGATAAAGGCTGCTTGCAGGTCAGCGCCGGCCGTCCACCGACCGCCTAGCTCATGAATGTTCCAGCCGTCCGACTTCATCGTGAGCAGCATGTCGGCGATCTCACCTGATCCGAGATCGAACCGGGCAGCGAGATCATCGACCGTCTGCGATTGCCGCTTGATGGCCTTCACGATGGCCTCTGGCGTGACCGCCACCTCCTTCCGAGAACCGGCCGGCACCCGGTAGCGGGGCTTGCCTTCGGTCTTGTCAACGCGCGGATCGATGCCCTCAGCCAGCAGCTCATTGGCTAGCGTCAGCCGATCAACGAAGGTCGACCTCGGAACGCCGACCCCGACCTTCTGTCCCTGGTAATCGATCTTGGTGGCGTAGCGAGAAGACTTTTGCTTGTCCTGGAGACGCTCGAAAAGGTCCAGCGTCTCAGCAAGCAGCCAGCGGTGGTTTGGGTCTTTGAGCGAGGGGTAGCCCATGCTCAGCCTCGCCCTGAGAAGTGCGAAGCAAGCGCGATAGCCAGCACACCCAGGCCGACCAGAAAGGTTGCCAGCCATTTGCCTACACGCGCAGCCGACTCAAACTCGGCTATCTTGCGCTCGTTGCGTGAGGACCGGTCCTCCAGTCGCTCTATGCGCCTCTCGTGGTCGTCATCGTTTTCTTGGAGATGCCGAATCTCTGTCTGATCGTCGGGCATATCGCTAGCTTTCGGTTCCGGGCGGCTCAGGTGCGGCCATGCAGCCGTGCGGGAAGCTCGTGATGAGGCACGAGCCCCCCCCGTCAGGCGGATGGCCGATCAAGAGCGCCTCCTCGCCACGGCAGTAGAAGGTGAAAGCCACGCCCGAGGGCATGACCGCCGCATCGTGATACTCCCAGCCATTGGCCGCCAGCCAGGCGAGGGCCAAGGGTGTCGGCTGGCACTGCTGCTGCGCGAGCCCAGGCAAAGAAAAAGCCGCCAGCGCGGCGGCCAGCAGCCCGATAGAGATCACGCATCTCATGGTTCGCACCTCTCGAGATAGAGATCCTGATGCGTCAGAAGCTCTTCCTGCTGCATCGGCGTCATCTGCAGGAACGCCTCTTCACTGATGTCCACATACGGCGTCTCGCACAGGTCATTCAGCGCGACGACGCTTGTTCCTGCGCAGCCGGTCAAGACGGCCACCAGCGTCAAGCTCGCGCACATCGTCACGAGCCTCTCTGACATCCTCGCGGAATTCATCGCGTGCCTCTCTTTCCTTTTCCTCGCGCCGCTCGCGCTCAGCCTTCGCGCCGCTGCGGCGGGCGCCCCATAGCGCAAAAGCGCCGCCGGCCCATCGGACCAACGGCCCGATCAGCTTGCCGACGCCGCCCAGCAGGGACGCTACGAGGCCGGTTGCGGTCATAGCTCGGGCGGATCGATCGCGTCGCCGAGACGGATGTTGCTGCCGACCGCGTTCTGGATGAACGGACGCACCTCTTCAGCGGTCAGCGCACGGTCTTCCGCCTGTGCTGTTTCGTAAACATCGCGCAGCGCCGCCGCCTCGGGATAGACCATCGCGAACAGAGAGCCGATCACCTGGGCTGTAGACTGGCCAGAGAACGGCGAGCCCTCGACGTCGGTCAGGCGGAACAGGCCCTCAAGCGCATTGAGCGTGGTAACGACGCAGCCGGTGACGTTGAAGGTCACATCGAAGCCAGCCTCAACGTTCTCGAAGATGTTGTAGCACTGTTCCAGAGCAGCGGTGACTTGGTCGCTGGTGTACTCGATCTGGAACATGCCGGCCGGGCTGATGTTGCCAGCCTCGGCGATCAGGACGCCCGCGTCATTGGCGAGATCGACGCCGACGGCCGTGACAGCCAGCCAGAAGCCGTAGTCAGGATCGCTGGCGCCGTCGCCGGTCATCGCGCACGCGCTGAGGCCACCCGCCAGCGCAGTGGCGAGCGTGAGGTTACGAAGGGTCTTCATTGTTGGTCTCCTGGGTTGGTTCGGAGGCACGATTGCGAGCGGCATAGACGCCGCCCGCGTTGATAAGCAGGCCGACGACGCCTGCGATCGCCTGGCCAAGGGTGAGGTCGACGTCGAAGTTCACATCGCCTGTGGCCGGATCCAGGACACCCACGGCACCCGCCCACGCGACGATGAAGGTCAGGCCGGCGGCCCATGCTTTCTTGGCGCCGGAGAAGACGCGGGCGGTTCGCTCGCTCATCCGAGCCTCCTTTCAGGCATCAAAAAAGCCGGCTCAAAGGCCGGCGGGTGTTTGGGGTGCGGGTGCGCCGACTAGACGCCGGCAAAAATCATGTAGCTGAGGATAATGGTTGGTTGGATGTTGTTGTGCGCTTCCCCAGAGCCAGCAAAGGATGTGACGCCCTGAAATGTCGGAACAGAAACGTTGCCCGAGGGATTATTGGTCGCGACGCCAGGCACGTCAGTCGTGGTTGTTCCGTAAACCATGAAACTAGAGCCCGTGTCGCCCACGCCATTAAAGTGATTGTGTGATGGCATCTGTGCGGCCGTGAGCGCGTTCTCTTCAAATCCGCCCGCCGCGCCAAGGGTGTTGCCGCCTATTGTTCCTATCCGACTGGCCGACACACCCCCCATAATGTCGAGCCCGGCAACAGCACGACCGCGTAGGTCCGGCACGTTGAATGTGGTCGATCCGTCGCCAGCACCATAAACAGTGCCGCAGACCGCAAAGAGGGCTGAGTAGGTTGCCCTGCTGATAGCTTGGCCGTAACACAACAGCCAGCCAGACGGCGCCGCGAACCCTGCGAATGGCACGACCATTCCGATTGGATGAAGGCCGCCCGCCAGTTTGGGGTGCGTGACGGCGCCAGCCCCAATTGCCGCCTCCAGGACGGATAGGTTGCCGAGTTTTGCAGAGTCGACCTGTCCGTCCGCAATGAGATCGCCGTTCGCGATTGCGGTGGCGATCTGTGCCATCAGCTCGCGGATAGAATTGTTGATCGTCGACGGGGCGTTGCCTTCAGCGATGTTGTTGCCGCCTACATCGCTGTTTGATGCAGCAGTTGTTGACCAATCGGTGACCGCGTTCTTAGGCATCGGCGCCTCCTAACAAAAAGGCGCCCACGATGGGGCGCCCGTTGACTCTTGGTTGTGTGGGGTGTGAGATTTATTGCTTCACGAATTGGGGGATTCGAGATGGCGAACTATGTGGTGACCTATGACCTTGAAAAGGTCAGGGACTATCAGAAAGTCTACAAGGCGATGGACTCCGTCAGCGCCGTTCGGCTCCTAGGATCTGTGTGGCTCATGACTTCTCATCGCGACGCCGGCGAACTGCTGGACTGGATGCGAGGCGTCACGGACAGTGACGACAATATCGCAATCGTCAAACTTGGTAGTGACTGGGCAACCTATGGCGTTCCAACTGAAGCGTCAGACTGGCTTGCCTCGCATCTCTGACAGATCTTTTTCAGTGTGCGAGCCCCGCGATACTTGCCACACGGGATACCGTCCCACTTGACCTGAATGCGGAGTAGGTTTGCGGCCATCGAAATGGCTTTGTGTTTCCAACGGTTGCCCGGCTTGTAGGGTTCAAAGGTATCGTAGGGATCGCGCTTCATCGTGACCTCCTTTTCCTGGCGGTGGTTCGGGACTATGTTGTGGGGATGGAAAGCGACAACGCGCTGATTTACCTGATGTACGCGATTGCCGTTCTATTGGTGATCGTCGCTTGGCTTCTCACCGCCGTTCGATCCCGCATCAAGCGTATCGAAAAGCAGCTTGGTCTTCCGCATAAGGTTGAGCTGGGCAAGACGCCGCCTGGTCACCCCATGTCTGTTATCGAAGGGCAGCTCGCCTGGGCTAACCGCACGGCCGAGCGGATCAGTCCGGGTGACGAGTTCGTCCAGCGGATTGTGGGCGTCGGAGCTGTGGCTTGTTGGGCGGCCTTTTCAATTGTAATCCTCGGGGCGGTAATGGCGGCCGCCCTGCTTTTATTGGGCGAATGGTAAGCAGTTGAGAAGCGAATTACAGAGATGGCAGGACGAGTCCCGTCGCCAACTTAAACGCGACAATGATCTAGAAAGCTGCGTTAGTCTATTGTCTTCGGCAAACGCCGAACTTCGTTCTATAAACGATGAAGTTCATCGCACTGGGCGGGCGGTGCGCTCTCTCGTAAGCCTGGCTTATTGGTGTCTGTTTTTTGCTTTTGTCGCTTTCATAGTGTGGCCCGTCATCGGGCCATATATCCTTGAGCTGATCGACTCGTTTAGTTGATGTACGCCCTTAGCAAGGGCGGTAGATCCTGATCATTGGCCGCCTGTCCCAAAAGGCCAAACGCCGGTAACTGCCGAATTGGCGAAGCCCCCATGATCGACAGCAGCCCTGTCCCGCCCCCTAACTCGCTCGACAGGCGCTGACGCAGGGGCTGCGGGTCGGTCTCCATTAGGATCTCGCCCACGCTACCGCGAAGTCGATCGCGTGCGCCCTGCCGTAGCGATCGCATACCGCCCGTAACTGCACCAAGGGCCGTTGGTAAGCCCGACGCCCCGGTTGCGAGATCAAGCATGGCCCCCATTGTTCCCGGGGACAGCTGCTCTTCAGCCGCCTGCCGGCGTGCCGTGGCGCTGTTCCCGACGACGAAATTACGGGTCTGAGCGATCCGATGTTCGCGCGTCAGAACGTCATTGAGGCGAGCGAAGATAGCCTCTGCCTGCTCATCGTTCTCAGCGATCGCTTCAATGACGGTTTGAAGCTGATCTCGCATACGTTGATTGCCCCAAACGCGACGAGTGACATCCCGACCGTCGGCTTGGCTCGTGATCCGATTGACTAGCGCTTCATAGGCCCCAGTGGCAAATGCATCCCGCTCGCTATCGCCCATAGCGCGTAGCTCTCGGCGCAAAACATTCGGGTCACGGCCCAAAAAGGTCCGCCCACCCTCCATCGCGTCAATCAACTCACTTGGTCCTGCCCAAGCCGACCGCGCTTGTGCATAGAGGCTCCCGACGTTGTCGATCTCATCAATCGCAGACAGCAGGTCTTGCCGAACACCTTCTAAACCGCGCACCAGTCGATTGTTGCCGGCGCGCATCCCACTTGTGATCTGATCGTCAAGCGCTCGCTTTATGTAGTCGACAAACTCTAGCGATAGCGTTCCGGATACTGAGACACCGTCATCGGTCGCGATGATGCGCGGTGGCTGAATTCCATCCAGTCGCATCAGACGCTCAGCCTGCCGAATTACAGATGGCTCTACACGTGTACCGATCAGACCGACCACCTCGGGGCTGGTGATCTCGGCGCCCGCTTCGTAGGCGGCCTGATAAAGCGGGGCGGCGGCCCTACGACGCGCCGCATCAAGCTCATCAATGCTGGCATAGAAGTTCCGATCAGCACCGCCGAAGGCTTCCCGGAAATCATCTGCTATCCGAGCCGGCGCCTCGTCAACTCGCTCTTGAAGCGTTTCCGTCATAGCCCGCAATCTCGGATTTGGCGTGTTACCGACAACGCCCGCCAGATCCATCGTATTGCTACCAGGACCGGCAATATCCATGATCGTCTCGCCTCGGCCTTCCGGTACGCGGCGCTCAAGTTCGCTCAATACCTCATCAGGTGAAAGGTTATCCCTTCGGAGGACATCACCTACCGCCGCCGTCCCACGGTTCCCGGTCACCCCTCTGATGGCGCTCCCAAGCACATTTCCGGCACCCAGAACAAGCGGACCAGCAGCACCTCCGATTGCTCCGCCAAACGCCGCATTGTCGAGCCGGTCTTCAAAACCCTCGCCGGCCCCAAAGCCGCCAAGGGCACCACCAGCGGCGCCTACACCGGCCGCTCGGACCATGCCGGGCGCGGACAGGGGGGCGCTACCGCCCATCGTTGCAGTGACCGGCAAGAGGCCACCCGCGACTGTGCCGGCGAGAGCGGGGCCTGGATTACGTTCCCACGCCTGATCCAGAAGACCACGCGCTTCATTTAGGCCCTCATCGTAGATTTCAGAGAACTGTCGCGGCTCATCTATCAACCCTAGGCCGCCAGCAATCCGGTGCACTCCAGCCCGCATACCAGCCGCCACCTCATCACCAAAGCCCAGCGTCAGCCCCTCGGAAAACCCCTGAAACGTATCCTCAACAAGCTCCGTCGCCCCCGCCCCGGCACGCTCACGCCCAAGTGCCAATAGTCCTGTGTATTCGGGCTCATCCGCTGCCCCTTCTTGCGCATCCGCTAGAGCATCAAGGGTCACATTGCCGAGCCGGACCTGGTCAAGGATCTGGCGCGGCGTCTGCGGCTGTGAGGCTTGATTGAGTAAGTCGCGCAGCTCACCCATTACGGACCTCGTTCAAGCTCATCGATGCGCGCCTCAAGGGCAGAGAACGCGTCGGGATCGTTCTGTAGCATCGCCCGGATAGTATCCTGGTTTTCCTGCATCCAGCGAGCGAGCGTAGCCGTGTCCATCTGCGACCAGTCCGGATAGCCAGTCGACGGCCCTTCTGGCGTCGCCGGCAACAGGCCTTCAGACGGCGCCTCAACGGCCGGAGGCGCGAAGAACTGATCAGGCGGCAGCAAGCCCGCCTGAGCCCGCCCAGCCCCGTCGTAGAGCGTGCGAACGGCCTGCTCACGCAACCGTTCCTTTTGAGCGATCGTTTCCGGACTGTCGCCTGGCTGAGGAAAGTACAGCTGGAAGCTGCGGTCCATCTCAGCTTCGGTAATCGCGGCACCACTCTCTTGTCGCAACACGGCCGCCACAAACGCCTCACCGGCATTTCGGAACGCCTGATACTCCGGCGACACGAGGTAATTCCCAACCAGCGGGACACCGCCTGCCAAATGGTCGGCCATCGACACACCGCCGACGTTGAGTTGGTTCATCTCGTCGAGCGCAGTGAGAGCCCGAGAATAAAAGCCACCGGCATTCCGCTCACTGCCGTCAGGTGGCCGGGTGCCGCCAATAGGAACGCCAGGGGTGGACGGCACCAAAGGTGAACTCGTCACATCACCCACAGGCGCGGGGGCGCCCCCTGGCACGCCACCAGCGTAGCCAATGTCTCGCGGAGTGATGAAAGTCATCTGGCCATCAGGCGTCGTCACAACACGTCCAAGCGCCCAGTTTTGGGCCTGCTCGGGCGTCATGCGGCCGCTCTCGACCATCGCGTTTAGGGCCTCGGCGTTCACCCCGGAGCCCGAGAAAAGGCCGCCCTCAGGCTGATCCCGAAAATCCCCCAACACCTCCATTGTGCGCGGGTCGATAACCTGCCCATTCACGACAAACGGCTCTTGCTCTTGCCCCCTCGTCAAATGATGCCCAGCCAACAGAGCATTCGGGACACCAGCAAACAGGTTGTTGGGCTCTGTCGACGGCCCGGAGTTGGAAAGCATCTGCATGCCTGCCAGCAACATCGGCAAGTTCATCTCACCGCCCAGCAGCCCCATAGGCTGGCTCTGGCCCAAGAGCCCGCCACCGGTCGCAGCGTTATTGTCTAGCACGGTTGCCTCCTGCGGTTCCGATGCGGCGCTGATGGCGCCGGGTACAAGTGCGTCTGTGGGCGTCGGCCCGATCTCACGGACAGGCAGCGGTCCCACGCCACCAATCAGCGTCTGCGGGTCGATCCACTCACCCGAAGCATCCTGGATACGCCAATCGAGATGTGCGCCGCTTGAGACGCCCGTTGACCCAACGGCACCTACGGGCTGACCCTGTTCGACCACATCACCGACACGCACCAACGGCTCAGACGCGAAGTGCAATAGGTGCGACCGGCGTCCGTCCGGGTGCTCAATGACCAGTCCATGGCCTTCACCACCGCTGCCATCGAAGACTTCGGTAACGCGCCCACCATTCGGTGCGACAACTGGCGTTCCCGCAAAGGCATGCCCCATCCCCGGCGTCGGATGCGCAAAATCCACCCCAAAATGAAAGCGCGACGCTCCCGGCGCCCCGGCGATTGGCCCGCGTGGACCGAATGGCGATGAAATCCGGTAGTCGGCCGCGATTGGCGCGGCGAAGGACTCCTCCATCTACCCAAACGGCGTCCAGCCGAGCCCGGCGGCAGTAGTCCCCAAGCCCAGCAGCGTCCCGAATGGGTCGCTATGCAATGGCTGCTGCGTCTGCTGAGTGCCGCCGTAATTGCCGCTAATCCCGCCCTGGAACTGCGCCAAACGGCGATACGGATTGTCCAAAAGTTGTTGCGCCTGCTGTTGCTGCTGGCCGCCAATGCCGCCAAGCGCCTGGATATCGAGCCAGTCGGCCGAGGCGTTCGACGGTGCCAGAGACGCGGCCCGCAGCGCATTCTCACGCTCGTCTCGATAGGCTCCGCCATATAAGTTCGTCGCAAGGCCGCTCATGGCATCGCCGAGCGACTGGTCCAGATCGTTGCGCGCATCGGCGTAAGCGCCAGAGCCAAACCGACCACCGCTGCTGAAGGCGCCCGAGGTACGGTTGACCGCGTCGACATACTGGTTGGACAAGCGAGACGCCCCCCGATCGAACGCCTGATCAAGATACGGGTTGGCGCCGATGAAATCACCGCGCGCCGTCGCCGCAAGCTGACCGCCCGCCGCCTGCAATGCCGGAGAGCCCGCCAGCGCCCGGTCGCGGGTCATCTGAAAGGCCTGCTGCTGATCTGGCGTGAATGGTGCGATCTGGCCGACGTTCGGGTCGTTGTAGAGCTGGTCGGAGCGCGAGAACAGATCGCGCAAATAGGGCTGCTGCCGGTACCAAGGCGACGTGTTCGTGGTGGTCGTTTGGGTATCGTTACCCTTGCCGAAAACGTCGCTCATCACACACCCCCTACCATGCGCCCAGTCGTCCGCTCGACGATCCCGGACGTGTATCCTTGCCGCTCGTAGCGCTCCGGCCGTTCGTTGGTCCCATCGCCCACGCGATTGACGCTGCTGATCGGTAATGTCGGTCCTGAGCCGCCACCCCGGCCTGAGCGATATCCGATTGTCGGCGGTAGCTGTGTGCGGCCGATCTGCCCGCCGACCACATGGCCTAACCCAGCGCCTAGAAGCCCGCCCATGGGGCCGCCGATAAGCCCTCCAATGATGCCGCCTGCTGTCCGTCCAGTCCTGGCGTTCCCGCCAGTACTTTCAGGGCGCGGCGTGCCGTAGAGGACGGTTTCGGTTAGCCCACCGCCAGACGCAAATCCCGGCGTCGCCTCACCGGGACCACGCGTCCCGCGATACGGATCGGACCAGTAGCCGGGCGCCTCGCCGTCATTGGATTGAAAAGGGCTGATGTAGCGGCTCAGCGCCTGGGGTGTGGCGTTCGGTACGTTAGCGGGCGGAGGCGCCGCTACTGGCGCAAACGGGTTGCTGTAGCCCGGCCCTGGATTGATCCCCGCGCCTGGCGTGTAGAGACCCGCAAGCTGACCCATATCGATCCGAACAGGCGCGGTGGTCTGTGTCGGACGCTGACTGCCAAAATCGTCCATCAGACCTCCTTGATCCCCGTGCGGGAGTATTCCTCGTATCCAAGCGCCCGAAGCCATCCAGCTCGGCCGCCGAACATCGCGTACTTGATTCCGAAACTCTGCTTGCCCCAATCAATGCAGGCCGGCTGCATCTCATCTCGAAGCTCGTCCAGCGAACCACCGGCCAAAAAGAACCACAGCGCCGGAATGCCCCCGTCCCCGTGGTGACTGATCTGCGTCACAATCGCGCTCTCGCGTCCTGGCCAGAACTGCGCCTCGCCTCGGATCAGCCGCATCAACACCATCTGCTCGGTGTAGAAGCCGCGCGTCCTATCGAGCGCGTCCTGTATCCAACCCCGGCACCGCAACCACTCGCGGTTAAATAATGAGATATCGAAAAGTGCGAGTGGTTCCCGCGTTAGCGTGGGTGATGGTGAAACTGCCGTCCGCTCTGGCGCTGATGTAAGCGGCCTCTGATGCTGCGTCTGCATTGGTTGCCTGAAGAAACACCTCTCGTGCCGCCCTCATCGCTCTGTCGTTGACCGTGGTGGTCGTTGCGCTGGTTGCAAGGGTAACAGCGCCCCCTTTCGGGAAACGCCGCCTGACGGCCTCCCAGGAGACGATACGGTCACGGTCTGATGTCCTTGGCCCGATCGGTGTAGGCGCGGCCATTAGTAGAGCCCTGCCGCCACCGCATCGAGATCAACGCCAATAGCACGGGTCCAGTTATCGCCGCTCACATTGAGCCTCACCCTCTGATAGCGCGCGAGGTTCCTGAAGTTGGCCATATTCGCCCGCGCGTTCAGATTGACCGCCGCACCCCATGAAACGCTGTCTTCAAGGCTCTCGCGCGTCCCGAGCTGCACGCTAACGGTCGCCATGCCGTCGACCAGCGGCCGAACCCCCCGCACAAACGACTTGCGTGGCTCGAATGGCTGGGCCTCGGCTGTCTCCACCGTGGCCGCCAGTTGTGAGCCGCCGAATGTGTGAAGCTTGTTGTCGCTCTTGAACGCGCCTAACAGCGAGCCGCCACCAGCCCATGCTCGGCTGTCCAAACTCTCGGGTAACGCGTCCAGCGAGGACGAGATGCTGTCCAACTGCTCCATCGTGAAACCAGAGCCGTAGATGTTGGCGAGGATATCGAAATCCTGCTCAACAAGGGTCCACCGACCGGTGTCCCAACGATACAAAAGCAGCCGCGACGGGTAGTCGTCATTAGTGCCGGTCGGGTAGCCACACATGTACAGTTTACGCTCAGGATCGACGATGGCCGAGATGTTGTTATAAGCGCTCGAAAGTGCATCGCCGGCAAAGAAGCCATCGATCTTGTTCGCCCCGATCGGTGTCGACTGGTTGCCGTCGTGAGCATAGAAGCCGTCTTCTGCAAGGAAGAACGTAAGCCCACCCGATTGCGCCAGAGATCCCGGTGCGACACAGCCACGGTTTCGGTCGATCTGCTCGAACACGAAGATCAACTCATCGCCCGCATAGGTCATGCGATAAATGCTGTCTCGGGTGAAGATCAGCCCATACTCGCCACCCACGACACCCGTGATCTCATCTGCATCAAAAAGCGTTTGAGAATCCGACTGCTTGTTCGTGTTGCCCCAGTCGTTATCGGCCGGATCGCCGATCGGCGAGAAGCTGACGACGTTGCGACCGACGCTCGTGTTCGCCAGAACCAGGTGATCCCGTACCGTCGCCAGATAGCGCGCTCTCGGTGCCGTGGCTGCCAGATCGGCGAACACGCTGGATGAGCCAAGCGTCCAGGTCTGCACCGCGTCTGTGAAGTTGGTCGCGATCATCAGGTTGCCAAACCGCGCGAAGCGCCAGCGCTCCCCGGCCGCTGTCGAGTAGCCCCCGACCTTGCTGACATCGTTCCAGGTCGTATCGCTCAGCCGGTAGAGCTTGCCGTTATCACCGCAGAACGTGTTCACGTTGCCGCTGGCATCCTCGCCACTACGCGCGCCGAGCACCCGGCTTGTCGTTGCCCCGGAATACTCCGAGAGCGCCCTCACAGGCGTATAGCCGACGCTACACGGGCAAAGGTTCGTAACCACCGTCGCGCCCGGATTGTCGATGTTCGGATAATCCGGCAACCACTCGGGGAATAGCAGTCTCGGCATTGCTATTCCTCCGGTGTCCAGATTTCCGAGCCGGGTGTCACAACCGCCCAGGCTTCACTTCCGGGTGCTTGGATAGCCCACCCCTCGGAGCCAGCCGCAATAGCCTCCCACACGCCAACCAAACCCGCCGTCGGCACACCCACCGACGATAGGGCGGCGATGCCAGGCGCCGATAGCTGGTGCTCCTGGCCGATTGCCGGATTGCCGACCAATGCATCTGCCGCGATGCTCTGAGCCGTGAGCGCGTGCTCTTGGCCTAGCGTTGGCGTTCCAACGCCCGAAGCGGCAACGATGCTGTTCGCCACCAGCTCTTTGAAATCCGCCAGCGTCGGAGTGCCAACGGCTGAGGCCGACGACACGCTTTTAGCCGCAAGCGCATGTGCCTGCCCGATTGCTGGCACGCCCACACTTGATCCGACCGAAACACTCAGCGCGATCAGTTCGTAAGCTGATGTGAGGGTCGGATTTCCGACGTTAGTCGCCGCCTCAATGCTGCTCGCCGTCAGCGCGTGCATCTGCGCAATGACAGGCGTTCCGACCGTCGACGCGACACTGATACTCTCGGCCGCGAGCGCACTAAACACATCGAGAGTTGGGCTGCCGACCGACGATGACGCCCCGATACTCGAGGCACTGAGGTCAACGCGTTCCGCAAGATTTGGCGTGCCAACCGAAGAAGCGGCCGATACCCCCGATGCCGTGAGTGCGTGCTCTTGCCCGATCGCCGGAGTGCCGACACTTGAGGCCGCGCTGATGCTGTTGGCGGTTAGGTTATCATCCGAAGCTGGCGCCGACTTTATTTCAACAGCGTTGGCCGACCCAAAGGCCGCGCCGCCGAAATCTGAGAACGTGCATCCGACGGTGTAACCCGTTGCCGTCGTTGTCGCCCGACTGCCCGCAAACTCGACGAAGACACTAACCGGCGAGAAGTCCGCGTCTTCTGTGATGCCAGTTGCCGGCGCGGCCGGCGTTGCTATACCAAATGCGCTAGTGAGAACCAACGAATTGGCGTTGGCGGTCGTTAGCGTAAACGTGCGATCAGTGCCGGAGCCGCCCGATTTGTTGATTGCTCCGATCGGATCAACGTCGTCCTGACCCGTGATCTCATAGACCACAAGGCTCACGGACGTATGACTGGAGACAGTTACATCAAAGTTCGTGTTGCCCGTCGAGGTCGCCTCTTCGAGCCAAAACATTTGAACGTTGAAACTAGCATTGCCGAACAAGCCACCATCATTGCTTGTCTGTCTGGCGCCAGTTTCCTCGGTCATCGCCACCGAAGCGCAATCAAGACCGCTTGCGTAAAGAGCGCTGGTAGTATCGTCCGAGATACCCAAGAACGCGACGATCAATCGTCCCGTTGTATTGCTGCCCAGGTTAATGCTTAGTGTCGGATCTGCTGTGGTGCTACTCGTACTATTTGTTGTGACCTTGTTGACTACAGCAGCCATGTTGGCTACCCGATCGCGTCTATGATGACCTGCAGTTGCGTCCTGAAGCCGGCCATGGCAGGCGAGCTGAACTCGCGAGGCACCTCTTCACCGTCGGCCGTCAACGACACCACAAGCTTGTATGGCGACGCTTCTGGTATGTTCTGTACCGTCCACGTGATGGTGGCAATAATCGCATCACGCATAGCCAAGAACGACGCAGCCACTTGCGCGGGCGTTTTTCCCCGCTCGGTTGCGGCATAGTCCTGTAAACCAGATACACCGATGGCCTCGATCAACTCATCCCGCTGGCCACGAGCCCTAGTCAGGAACTCCCGGATCTGGAAGTAGTTAATCGACCCCGCTTCGGATTGCGCCTTTAGCCGAGTGCAATAGGCCACGAAGGTCTCGGGGCCGTCGTAGAGACGATCCATCCAGTCGCCTAGTGAACGCGCGCGTGTGGTGCGGTCGGGAGGCAACCAGGCCATCAGGCAGCATCCGCAAAGGCTACGTCGAAGGCCGTCAGCGTGAACGTATTGCCGTTCGTGACAGACTGCGAAGACGACAGGGCACCGGTCGCGAGCAGATCCGTGGTGGCTGTAGTTTTGACCAAGGCCCAGTGAGTAGCCGTGCCAGTTCCCGTCACCGACCCGTCTGTGATCGCGCTCACGGTCACACGACGCCCGTTAGACACCCCGTTCGCAGGCTCACCGACTGTCGGCGATGCCTTGTTGCCGAGCGTGTAGGTCGTGACCGCCTCAGTGTAAGTCGTCGGCTCCTGACTGCAGATATGCAGTGCACCAACCACGTCTTGAATGTTGTTCAACCCCGCATCAAAGGCGGCATCTCGGATGAATGGCATAGCCCCTCCTATCCCGCCCGCTCCACAAGGGGCGTTCCGTTGAATTTCAATCGGTTGTCGGCTTCTTTTGCAGCGCTGACGCAAGCCTGATACTTGCTCTCCCAGCGCGCGACATACTCGGCGTCCCGCACCAGATCAGCCGCTTCAGCGAGCGCGCCGAACAGGTACAAGTCTGGATGGTTGGTCAGGACAGCGTTGGTCGTCTGGCTGTCCGACAGCGCCGGCACCTTGGCGATATAGGTTGCGCTCAGCGAGTAGATCGCGTCCGGGATTGGCGCGAGCTGCAGTTCGGTGCCGACAACCGCATAGTAGGCCGGTTGGCGGCTCAAGCCCTCGTAGTACCGGTTGACCAGATCGGACGGCGACGACAGGCGAAGCGGGATATCGGCGCCGCTCTGCTGGATCGATAACTTGCGGATCTCAATGGCATCGGTCGGCAACGCGATGAACTCATCATCGATCGCCGTGTTCAGCGTCGCCCGCGCCTCCATGATCGACAGACGAAGGTCACGATTCAGTCGCGCCTCTGTGAGGTCGATCAGGTCATCAACATCGCTGGTGAGGTCGCTGCGCCAGGACCAGGTGGCGATTGCGGTCTTGAGGTCGCTGTAGGTGGCGAGGCTCATAGCCGCTTGACCCGACCGCCGTACTCAACGCGGAACGCTCGATTGTCAGGGTCGTTTGCCCAACGCTTCCAATCGGCCGGCGTCCAGCCCTCGCGGAGGGCCTGGTCCATGACATAAGCGGGGATTTCCGCCTCGCGCCGCATACCGTCAGCCTTGAGGCCGCTCGGATTGTCCGCCTGCAGCTTGGCAAGCTCGACTACCGGCTCAACGTCCTCGATGGTTTCGATGTAGAACGTATCGCCGTCCATCGGATCGGCGTGAAACACCTCAGTCCGATGGGGTTGGCGATCGAGAATGCGCTTCATCGGTCAGCGCTTAACCTCAAGCGCAAGGCCGCCCTTGATGAGGCGATTGGCAATCCCCGGTGAAACGACGCGCTGCTCACCCTTCGCGGCCACATCCTGACCATCATCAGACATGGTCACGCCGCCCGGATGGATGATCATGACCTCTACGCCTGGTCCAGACTCTGTCTTGCGCGGGCGCCCTGGCCCACGTTTCTGCTGTTCCATGGGACCTCCAATCTGGTGGCGGAGGCCGGAATCGAACCGACGCGATCCGGGGTATGAACCCGGGTTGGCTCCAAGCCCTCCGCATAAGAAAAGGGCGACTCCGAAGAACCGCCCTCACTCAGGTGTTGTGACCGGCAACTAGCTGGTCGTCAGATCGGCCGCCACGCCATGCGCGGCTTCGTTGCACATCTCAAGTGCATACTCAGCCAGTATGAACCGCCGCTCAGAATCACCAACCTTGGCGAGCTCTTCGGTGCGGAAGCCGCGCAGATACGCGACATTGGCATGCTCCGGGTCCAGAACGAACGCGGTGCGATCACGCTGGAAACGGTTGGGCACAACCTTCAGCTCACCGAAGTCGGACGCGTAGAGGCTTGCTGCCCCCTGGATACGCTCCTTATCGATGGTCTGACGCGCCTGCGTCCGGCCCGTAAAGCCGGACACCGCCTGCTTGTTCACCGGGCCAACCATCAGAATCGATGGCTCCCCGCCGCTCGTGTAAGCCTTCTGGATCACATCCTTGAGGATGGTTTCGGTGAAGGCCCGCTGCGTACCGTCCGTTGCGCCCACCGTAGCAGACGCGGCGTCGGCACCGGTCGCACCACGGTTGTCGTTGGTCGACAGCCATGACTCAAGCGAACGGGTCGTCCGAGCCGTGGTTGTGTTGCCGGCATTCTGACCCTGATTTTGAGTCAGGATGGCCTCCATATCGCGCTTGAGTTCCTTGCCTCGCTTCGCGATCTGATAAGCGATCTCGGACTTACGTCCTGCCTTATCGACAACTTCCTGCGTGCCGGTAATAGCCACCGACTTCCGCGAAATCTGGCAATAGTTGCCAATCCGCACTGTCGGCGTACTCGCTGCCGGCGTCACGTCATCACCTTCAAGCTGGGCGTTGCCCGTGTCGACCGCCGCTAGACTGTCGGTCTGCCATTCATGAAACACCGCCTTGGCCTTGGTGCGGCCAACGGAGCTCATAAAAGGGGTATCGGTCGGACTGATATTGTAAATCATGTCCGTGAGGTCTTCGCGGTTGCCAATCGCCGAATACGACGAAAAACCGCCTGCTGTTAGAGCCATTATGGCCTCCTAATCGAGCGTTAATTCGATCAGGCGCCCCAAATCCCTTGTGCTACCGGATTTCTGAAAGCGCCCACGGCGCCGTTCAAACTCCTGTTGGCCCTGGTTCTTCTGCGTCTTCGCAGCATTCGGCTTGGTCACGGCCTTCGGGGCCTTGGCGACCTTCTTGGCCACCTCCGGCTTCTTGGCCTGCAACTGCCGATAGCGCATCGCATCGCGTGCCATGGCGATAAGGCGCGGGTCGGTATTGCCGGCGACCTCTTCCTGGCTAAACCCGGCCTGGCCAGTCAGGAACTCCGACAATTGCCGGCCTTCCGCTGCCTTGACCTGTGGGTTCGTCCATTCCGGAATCAATTCGGGTAACCGAGCCTGCCCCTCTGCCATGCGGCGGGCGAACTCTTGCTGCTTTGCCTGCTCTTCGGCCTGTTTCGACTGCATGAGAGACTGGTTGATCTCTTGCAAACGACCTTGGGCGCGCTGGCGGGCATCGATCGCACTGGCCCAGGCGGTTGGGTCGGTGTTCCGCAACTCTGCGAGCTGCCGTTCATCGACTCCGCCAAGAACCTCGTGGATGTGTCGAGCTAGAACCTGTTGGGCCATCTGGAATTGACGGCGATCTTGCGCGAGGGCTTCTGAACCTTCCTGGGCCTTCTTCCGGCTGTCAGCGATCTCTTGCGTCTTGCGCTGGTAGTCAGCCGTCATTGCGTGCTCACGCTCGGCTAACCACTGTTGCTGCACGGGTGGCAGCTTGGCGAACTCGGCCTTCTCGGCGTCATTCATGCTGGCGGGAGGCGTGATGGCAGGCTCTTCCGCCTGTTCATCCTCCTCGGCGGCCTCGTCTTCGGTCTCAGTCTCGGCGTCCGGTTCTTCTTCGGACGCTTCCTCGGTTTCCTCAGAGGCGGTCTCATCGGTCTCTACGTCGGCTTCACTGGCCACTTCTTCTTGCGGTGCGTCGTCGGTAGGTTCCGATTTCTCGTCGTCAATTGTGTCTGTAGCTCCATCGTCCCCAAGGAGCGTTTCGATGTGCTTGGCAGCCTCATTGACGCTCAAGCCATCGCTTTCGACTCCCGTATCCGGGTGGGTCTCAGCCATGGTGTTCTCCACATGAAAAAGGCCGCCTCAAAGGGCGGCCGGTTTACCTGCGTCTGTGGCAGGGATTAGGTTTTGGCTTTGGCGGCTATTGCCTGTCCGTCAGCCATGAATGTAGCCAGCTCCTGACGCACCCGCTCTAACGCTCTCACATCGCGGTACAGCGCCTCTCGCTTGCCCTGGTCGTCATCGCCGGAGTTTTGCCAATCGCGCATGACGCGCGTCCTGACGGCGTCATAGGCAGCCTCTAGGACTGGATCGTGGAGGAGCCGATCAGCATGCTCGGCGCGGCGGAGCTTTTCTTCGTTCGTAAGTTGGTCAGGCAACGTTCTGAGCCCCCATCGGCGGACGCGGCTGCATAGCAGCCTGCCTCATAGCGGCTTGCTGCCGGATGACCTCACGATCACGCTCCATGTCAGCCCGGATGTTCGCCATATCGACTTGAACACCGTACTTAGCCTGCAGCTCGATCGCCTGAAGCTTGATCTCCGCCTCCATCTTGTCGCGCTCGCGATCATCCTTGCGCAGCATCTCTTCACGCTTCAGCGCCAGCTCAGCCTCCTGCGCCTTGGCGGCCAACTGAAGCTGCATCGCCATCGGATCAGGCTGCCCACCGGCCTGTTGAGTCTCCTGCATCGCCTCGGGGCTACTCGGATCGCGGAAAAAGGGATCAACTGACGGATATCCGGCAGTTTTCGTCATTTGCTCATACGTGTTGTAGATATGGTCCAGCGTGACCATCCGCCGGCCCTCAGGATGCAACAGCGCTTCCTTCTGGAACTGCGCGATGGTCATCAGCGAACCCATCTGCTGCTCTTTGTTGTTAGTGCCGAGCCCCACATTCACGGTCACGTCCATCTCGGCATTCCAGCCGCGCGGATCGATGGGCACGAACTCATTACGCAGTCGGATCACGCGCTCTTCGTCCTGGTACTTCGTCACCAGCTTGAGCAGGTTGCGCATCAGCTTCTTGAAAGCCGTCTCGGCGAAGATGCGCATGATCAGCTCGACACGCTGCTGGGCCGCTGTGAGCGTCTGGTTGAACGCGTCGCGGGTCACGTTGCCCTTCAGCATATCAGGGTTCATGCCGGCGGTGACCTGGCTAACACCCGTCCGCCCTTCCCTCACCCGATCCATGTAATCGAGCATGGCAAAGGCTTTGTCGCCGCCCCAAGGGCGCTCACGAAACTCGATGCCGCCTGGAGCGTTTTGCCGATAGAGCTTACCAGGCACCTTGGGCGACAGAAAATCCTCCATGTAATCGCCGACCTTATTGACATCGACGATCTTCTCCGGGTCGATCGACAGGTTCAGGCTATCCAATGCCGTCCGCATGATGGACGATTTGATAATCTGCACATCGCGCAGCAGATCTGCGACCGCCAGGCCCCACACCGTGTGCGGCATGGGGATCGTGCAGAAATCGGTAAACAGCGGGTCGTCGAATTCCTCGTTCTCAAGCAGCACGTTGTCATTCGCGATGACCACGCGACGCCGCTCAGCGATCCCGTCCCCGTCGTAATCGACGTAGACGATGGCCTCTAGGATATCGATCAGGTCCGTCGACTTGTCCGCGCCTTCCGGCCGATCCTCGCCAAACTCCTCCTTGTTGTGGCGAGTGTCCTCTTCCTCGGTTTCCCGCTCGTCCTGCACCCAAGCCGCCAAGCCGTTGATCAGATCGGCGTCGTAACCGGCCTCGATGAGCTGCGTGCGTGTCTTCTGAGTCTGGTGCGCCATGAACCGCGCATCTTCAAGCGACCGGGCACCGCGCTCAATGCTGAATTCCTCAGGCGGCACGTTGACGACGCAGGTCTTCATCCACGTCTTGGCGCGGCGGACCTCAAGGTTTGTCAGCGTGACCTCAACGTCCTCTACCTCTCGTCCCTCAAGATCAACAATGACCGGCGTGACGATTGTCTGCTCGTCCTGACTCACAACTTCAAGCGCCTCATCCGAGAGTAGCAGTGCTACCTCATCCTCGCTCAGCCCCTCGTACCGCTCCGTCGTGTAGCTTGTCTGCTCTTCGGCGTAATGCTTGACGAACCCGACCTTCTGAATCAGCGCGTCTTTCACCCAAGCGTGGGTGATCATGAAGCCGGGATTGTCGACCGTGTAGACGTAGTTGATGTAGTCCGTCGCCTGGTCGGCGTATGCCTCGTCTTCCGGGCCAACAGGGCTAAACTCCACCGGTTTCTCTGAGCCGTGAAACGTCGCCATGATGGATGGCAAAATCCACTCGACAACGTCCATCACATCGCGGCTGATGACCTGCGAGCGGCCCTCGACCTCGTTTCCGAACGGTTCCCCAAGATAGTACTCGAGGTTCTGATTGCGCTCCTGCGTGATCTCAGACGAGACGTAGCCGGTCGCGTCGCGCTGCATACGTGAAACGATGCCTTTTAGCTCAAGATCATCCATCAGCAACCGCCTCCGTGATCCAAGCCATCAGTTCTGGGTTGTCCCGCCACACCTGCTGAAGGCCCGCTGCCATAGTCGAAACAACGCGTTCTTCGTCGTCCTTGTCGTCGATGCCGTAGGCCCAATAGACCCCGTGCATGATCTCGTGCAGAAGCGTTTCCGCTGCGCGTGACGCGCTGGCGAACGACGCCTCAAGAGTCACTTTCATCTCAACAGAACTAAACTCGCCAAACCGCTGATTGGCAGGCCCCCAATGTGGGCCGCTAACCTCTATTGAGACGTTGTGACCAGCTAAACGAAACGACGCTGGGAGCCCCCTAACCTCAAATGCCATCACGTCACCCACGTCAGGTTCATTTTCGGCAACGGCTTAGCGCGCCCCGGCGGCTTGAGCCCCACAGCGAGGTAGCGAAAGGCGTCGGCTGGATCGCTCGTCCAGTCGTGCAGAGGCTTGGGTCGGAACACCTTGTAGCGATCGTCCCACTCGCGCCGATACTGCTTCAGCGCCTCAATGCCATACTCACACTTGGTGCGATCAAACCAGCACTTGGGCAGGAGGTTCCGCACCGCGTTGATGCCATCGTCAATCGGCAGCTTTGGCACCACAGTCGGCTCAACACCTAGGCTACGCAGTGTCTCTAGCCGGCTGCGATCCGTCGTCAGCTCCGTCACCTCAACGTCGTGCGGAAGCAGGTAGTTGTCGTAGGCGTAGGGCTTTTCCTTCAGCACCTTCGCGTAGTGGTCCAAGCCCACGCCGCTGTTGGCGTAGAAATCAATCACCCGGACCTTCATGCCGTCATGCTGCACGAACCAGATCGCAGTCGCATCGGTGCGCCCAAGATCCCACGCCGTGGTTACCGGTAGCGCCGGCTCATACGGCACGTCCGTGATCCGCTTCTCGTCCTCTGCCTGCGACATGAGTTGCCCGTAGTAGGCACCCACGATCGCGGCCTCGAACGAGCACTCAAACTCCTGAGCGTACTGATCGTCACTCATGTCCGCTTTGGCGTCCGCCAATTCGTCAGCGTCGATCAGCCCGGTCTCTGACGCTTTGAGCATCATGGCCTGCCAGTCGTCCGCTTCCCTGGCCGTTTGCCAAACGTCGTAGAACGCGTTGTGGCCTTTGGGCGTGCCGATGAAGATCACCCAGCCCTTGCGGTCCGTCAGCGCCGGCCTGACCACCTCAGACCACAGGCGCGGGTCCATATCCGCGAATTCATCGAGCACAACGCCATCGAGGTAGATGCCGCGCAATGCGTCCGGGTTATCAGCGCCGTAGAGCCGCACACGGCCCTTGTTGGGCAGGTCCACCCTCAGCTCGCTCACCAGCGCGTCCCGGCCTGGGATTGGCGCCGTGTAGTCCGACAGGTACTGCCACGCCACGTCCTTCGCCTGCTTGTACAGCGGCGCGATGTAGGCGAAACGCGGGTTCGGCTTGTCGCATGTCACCGCGCCTTTGATCAGCTCGTTGACACAAGCAACCGTCTTGCCGGCGCGGCGGTGCGCGACCACACAGGCGTAGCGTTCGGTTCGATTGTGGAGCGGCAGGAACTGAGATCGAGGGGCGTAAGGGATTTCTACGTGCTCGACTTCGCCCATCTGATCTCCAGGGCTAAAGGCTTGTCGGCGTCACCAACCAGCGCCTGAGGCGCCTTGCCGTCAACGCGATCGTTGATTTCCTTGATGGCCTGAATATCGCCGGCAATCGCAAGATCCACCAGCTTAGTCGCCACCCGATGTAAGCGCTTGGTTTTGCTGCCTTTTTCCGCTTCACGCTTCAAGTCAAGCATGAGAGCATCGCGCATCAGTTTGTCAGGTTTGCCGCCAGCCGACGGCGTTTTCCGAGCCGGCATGGTTTAGTTCCTAACCAATTGACGGGCATCAAAAAGCCCGGCACCGATTTCCCGGTCCGGGCACAATACTTCGAGGCTGCATTTCGGTAATGCCACAAGATGTTGTGGGTGTCAAGGGGTGTCGTCAGGCGGCTCCGGCAGGGGCATCCAGTGGGTTGGGCTAACATGGTGCGGATCCCAACCGCTGATACTAAACGGAACCGCTACCCAAGCCCCCTCAAGCTTCTCGAACTCGCACGAGTACCAACCACTTTCCCCATCCCAGCCCAAGACCCGCGTCCCATCCTTCGGCGCCGTCTCAATCGGCTGCCAGTTGGCTTCGAAGTCGTACACCGGTCAATCATCCGACGATTTCGGCAGCGGCCTCCAATGAGTAACGCCTTGCAGCCGATGAAGATTGTCTACGGTCATCCACGACTTCATCAGCGCGTTCCAATGACCCTCTGATTCCCATTTCATGTTGCTGACAATGATTTTCTTCCCGCCCTCTTTCGGCGCGGTCTCAATCGGTTGCCAATCGTGTTCTTGATCGTCCGTCATGCTGCTCTCCTAACCTCGCCCTTAACCGGCACCCCGGCCACCAAATCCAACCCGGCCCGCAGAAGCTCCACCTGCTTCGCATGCCGCACCAATCGCCTCTGAACGGGCACCCAGCGCATGAAGCGCTCATAGGCGCAGATGTTTACCACGATATCGAGCTGCGCGCGTGAACGATCGTGCAGCGCGGCCATGGCGTCCCGCAGCTTCGGCTCCCACTTAGCCAGGATTTCATCCGGCACCTCACCGCCAGTCGCCCGGCGTCCGTTGGCACGGCCATAGACGCAGCGATACCATCGGCCAAAGCGCTCACCTGCATCGTGCTGGTTTTGCGTGATGGTCCGGTTGGCCAGAAGCGCATCGAGCGGTGTGCTGGTCTTGGCTGTGTCGCCCATCTGTGACTTGCCGTCCTTGTCCCGGTAGAACGCCAGCGCCATGCGCCGCGCCTGAGCCTCCGGCGTACCGGTGTCTCTTGCCGGCTTGAGCTTGCCGCTCGGGTAGCGTTCGCCCGGCTTCATGGGCCTGCCGCCCCTAGACTTGCGTCGCTTCGCCATCACCCACCTCCACATACCCGCGCAGCTCGGCCGCCGACCGGTCCAGCTTCTCGCGCACCTCCGGGTTCACGGTGCCGATGCGCTGGGCGGACCATTCGAGCGTGATCGTGAGAACGTCGACGAACCAGAGAGGCAACGTGACGGTCGCCTCCGTCGAGCCCGCCGGCTCCGACCACGACACGCCGGTCGTAGGCTCACGGACCACTGACGGGTCGCTCAACGCCTCCATCACAGTCCTGTACACCATCACCCCACCCTCTCCGTCTCCCGCGCCGCCCGCTCTAGCCGCCGCGTCTCACTGACCCTGCCCAGGATCTGATGCGCCAGGTCAACCATCTGATCGGCGGTCATCGGCTTCTCGTGATCTTGGCCGTTGATGGCCACGCGCATAGCGCCGGTAACTGGGCGAATGAGGATTGTGTGACTCGGCCACAGCGCCTTTCTGGGGGTTAAAAACACCGCGTTCGCCGGCCCAGAGGAACTCGCCCCCATCACGCCGCCTCCCCCGCCTCGTGCTGGGCGCCGAAGAGCTGCCGCCAGCCGTACAGGGCGATCAGAGCCGCCTCAGCACGCCCGTCGTCCTTCACGCGCTGCCAGTAATGGGCGCCGCTCGGGATCAGCTCAGAGGCTCTGGCGCGCGATGCGTCCTTGCCCTTCTGAACGCCTAGGGCGCGCTTCCAGGCGACGGGTGTCACGTAGGTAACGGGGCGTTCATAAGCGGCTATCAGCCCCCTCAAGCCGCCAGCAACGAAACCGAACTTGAACATCGAGGACACGCCCTGTCCTGGCATAGCACCGACCCGCTCGATGAAGACATGGCTGGGAACATCCCACATGCACATGCCCTTCACGGTGTCAGCCAGCGCCGGCCAATCAACCTCACGACCACGGCTAGAAGCCTTCAAGGTTGGCACATCCTGGACACGCAGCCCGGCGCCGTCGTAGGCGGCAATCGCCCCGGACAACCCTGGATCGATCCCAAGCACCATCGGCTTGTCGCGCGACAGCTTGCCCATCACGCGGGCTCCGGGGGTTCGGGGAGAGGCTGCCAGTGGGTCGGATACGGCCAAATGTCCTCCAGGCAATTGTCGATCCAGGAATCATCACGATCGTCGAAGAAGGCCACGGCATAACCGCTTGGGAGATGCCCGTTTGCGTAAGTGTCGTCAGCAAAGGGAGACCCGTCGTCAGTTGGCCCCCAAAGCAAAACGAACGTGCCATCTGTGGGCGCCTCCTCAATCGGCCGCCAGTCGTCCTTGGTCATCACGCTGCCCTCTCGGTTGCATGCCGCATGACCTTGACCGTCGTAGTCACTGTCGACCGGCTATATCTGTCCGCGAGGTCCGGGTACTCCTCCTTCAGCCGCTTGGTGTCGACGGACACCCTCTCGCTCTCGACGACTGACGCAACGGCGTAGCGCCCCATGCGCGTATCCGGATCGGCAATCAGCGTTGCCTTCAGATCCTTCTCACGCGCTTGCAGCTCCTTGATCCGCTCGCGCACCAACAGAAGCTCATCGGCGGGCGATGTGTTTTCACGGTTCAGATCGATCATCTCAGTCTCCTTTCCTTGGCTTGCCTCGCTGGTGTTCGGTTGGTGCTGCGAGGCGATTCCCGGTCCTAGTCCTGTCCCATCCCCCCCCCCTACGGGGGGGAGGGGAATGTGGGACTCTTGGGCCACCTATTCCCAGGACCGATGGGAATGGTGGGAAAGGGTATGTTAAGTCATTGTTTTTGCTATGCTCCAGATTCCCACGTCGTTGGGAATGCTCATTTCTTGTTCAAAAATCCGCTCTTTCTCACCTTCCCTCAAAATCCGGTAAATTGTCGTCTTGGAACACCCGGTTTGATTGATAATCTCTTGGGCCGACAGCCCCTCTGAGTTGTTGACTAGAGCAGTCCAAACCGCCATGTGCGACTGGCCTTGTTGCACCCAATTTGGCGCCTGATTGGCCACCAAGACGGCCGACTTACCCAACACCTCACCCGTCTCAGGATTGGCGATCGGGTCTTCAAGGCCCATCAGACGGAACGAAAAGGGGCCATCCTCTTCGGCCTCCTTTTGCTTCGTGATGCGCATGGTGAGCAGGTCGGTATCCTCAATGCGGTCGACGCTGATCTCAGTATCGACAGCCGCTCTGAGCGCACTGGAGCCGCGTGCGCCGCGATCCTTGTCCTTGCCGGTGTGGTGCACCGGCATGATCAGACCGCCCGTGACATCGCGGATATGATCGCAGTTGGTGATGAACGCGCCCATGTCCTTGGCGTCGTTCTCATCACCGCCGTGGAAGGCCCTGGCGAGGGTATCGACTACAACACCGCCGATCGGTGCGTTGAGGCGTGTCAGGCTGTCTACGAGCTGCTCTAGGTCCACCTTGGGGTTGAGCAGATCCAGGGCCGTTGGGATGACGTAGAACGGCACCCCAGCGCACCCAACACCGTGGTAGTGGTGCCAGGCCACCGCGCGCTTCGCGATGCCGAAACGTCCCTCACCCGCGATGTAGACGATCGCCCTTTTCTTGGTCGCTCGTCCAAGCCATGGACGTCCGTGAGCGATGTGAAGGGCAAGGTCGATCGCGGCAAACGATTTGCCGGCGCCAGAGGGGCCGTAGAGAAGCGCCAGACCGGTCTCGGGCAAGACGTTGCTGATCAGCCAGTCCGGCGTTGGCAGGTCCAACAGATCGCTGATGGAGTAAAGCCGGGCGCGGTTACGCTTGCTGGTCAGGATTTCATTGATGTCACGCTTCTCGGCTACTGCGTCGGCTGCGTCCCAACCGTCCTTAACGCCAAGGGGCGACGTAACGACATTGACTGTGCAATCGAGGCTTTCGAGATAGCGCTTCGCTTCGCGTCCGTACTTGGCCCCGACTTTGTCAGCATCTGGCCAGATGATGACATGCTTGCCTTTGATGGGCGTCCAATCAGTCTTGTCGATCGGCGCTGATGAGCCGCCCATCGCGGTCGTTGCTGTGAAGCCAAGATTGTTAAGCGCGTCTGCGGACTTCTCACCTTCTACCAAGATGACTGGATCGGCGGCCATGACGCCCTGGTAGTTATAGAGCGGGCGTACCTCCGGCATTCCCCACTTGGCATTTTTCACATCTCGGGGACGATAGGTCTTCTTGCCGCTCTCAAGCCGGTACCTATAGACCGACGCAATGATGATTCCGTTCTCGTCGCGGTAATGCCAGGTGCCGACAGGCGCCCCTAACTCCTCGTCATCTCCGGGTGGTTTAGGCTTCTCGGCTTCAGCTTCGCGTTGCTTCTGACGGTCTGACCTGTGGCCCTGATGCCCACCAAGAAAGCCTTCGAGATCATCCATGATCTTGGAGAAGTCTCGCCGCGCATCGAGGCGTTCCGTCGCCGCGTACAGGCTGATAAGGTCATGCCCCTTCTCGCCTGTCGAGTGGTCCATCCAGCGGCCGAGATTGTTGCCGTCCAGGCCAATCCACAGGCTCTTGCCACGCTCGCCATCAACGTTGCCGACGCGCGCCTCATGCTTGGTGATGATGGCCGCTGGGAACAGCATCTGAACGAACGCAGGCGCGCAGTTTTCCAGGCCGCGACGAATGCGTTCGATGCGGTCTTCTGGCAATTCCTGCTGCCGAGGAGCGTCGTTCAGATCTATCGTCATCCACCCTCCCAACACTTCTCTTTGAAGTCACACCACTGGCACTGGTAGAAGTCCGGTGCGGCTGCGATGCGTGGGAGCATCTCATCAGCCTCAGTGGCTTGGATGATTTGTGCGCCTCGATCGGTCATGGCCTGGGCAATGACGGGATCGAATGGGATCGCTTCAGTGAAGAGCTTCTGTGTGTCCCGGTGGCGAGCGATGAACCAGGCCGGGTTCTCAGTCAGGTCCAGATAGGCCATGTAGGACTGTGTCTGAGCGTGGTATTCGGGCTTGGCCTTCTGCACGCCCTCGCGCTTGACCTGAGCCCACGAGTCCTTCTTGCCGTACTTGCCGAGGGCTTTGTGTTCCAAAAGAAACGGGTACGGACCGAACTCTTCGGGGCCATCAACAATGACTCCGTCGATGTGCCCTTTGAACTTGCCGTTGGCGAGACTGAAGCCGATTTGCCCGCCACCTCGCCGCTCTGTGATGACTGTGAAACCTGCGCGCCTGAGATCTGCGATCGTCAACGCTTCGTAGGCGTGCCCAGCATCAAACAAGCGATAAAGCTGGCCTGAGAAGTTGAATGGGTTGCCCATGTAGCCGTATTGCGCCTGCCGCAAGCAGCTATCCGGATGCCCCATGGCGGACGGCCCGAGATAATCGCGTGCCGGCTGCGCGTCGCCAGTCGCCTTGGCCGCTTGATCGACCAAGGCGCTGACGCGCTCCCACAGCTTGGGTTGGTGGTTGAGGTCGATCACTAGAATGGGATGTCCTTAGCCAAGAACCCGTCAACAGCGGCCGTAGCAACCGCTAAGGCTTGTTCGCGGGTCCATTTCATCGGTGGCACGTCATATCCAATCTCGCCGATCGCTTCGCCCATGCACCGCTGAGCCCACTCAAGTTCCGCTTGCTCTTTCGGTGTCTGATCCATCATCCGCCATTAACTCCCGCAACAGGTCCGGATCCTCTCTCACGCGCTTTGATCGGCTCTTCATCCAGCCGCTGATGCCCACGGTGCAAATCCAGACCAACTCGTTCATGTTCAGGCTGTGGATCGGGCGATTGGTGTTCATGCCGTTCAGGAACTCACCGATCGCCCTGGCCCCAGCCTTGATGTCCTCGCCCTCGCTATAGTCGCGATAGACAGTGGGGGCAGCTTCCGCCGCCCCCTTCCGTCTGCTCATTGCATCCAGGCCGGTTTGGCTGCCGAGGATGCGGTGGCTTTAGCCGCCACGGCTTGCGTCATGCTGCTCATGGACATTTGGCTACCGCTGGCCTTCGCCTGCGCGTACCGCTTGTCGTTGGGCGTGATGACGGCCTTCAGGATGTTCTTGTCAGGGTATGTCCCCTCACCCTTCTCGATGCCGATCAGGCCAACGAAGTCCAGGCCGTCGAGATCGCCCCAGCTCTGAAGCATGCGCTTCTTGTTGGCGGCTTCGCCGCTGTCATCCGAGCGGATGTTGTGCGCGCTTTCGACGATGCCTCGCAGTGTTGACTTGGTGATGTTCTCCGCCTTGTTGTGACCGTCCGAGCCGTTGCCCTCGACGATCATGGCCTTCCACAACTTGCGGCGGGCGTACGGCCCCTCACTCACGGTGAATTCCACATCCAACATCTTGGCATTGCCCGACTTGGTGGGCTTGAGCCAACCGCCTTCGCCCTGCCCTCCGGGCCGGAGCGTAAGCACGAGGGGTGCCACTGTGTTGTCAGGAATGAGATCGAAACCCTGTTGAGTTTCGGCGTCGTTAAGGTCCAAAGTCATGCTGCTGTCTCCTTTCCGTTAGGCAGCTTCGGTCTGCTCGGGAGCGGGGAGGTTGGTGCTGATCCGCTCCTGAGCAGGCTTCACGGGGCCGCTGATCTTGGCCATGAGTTTTCCGAGGTGGGGCTCTTCCATCACTTCAAGACGCCCGCTCCGGTCCTTAGCCGGATAGCCCCATTCGTTCACCGTCTGGCAGATGAAGGCGCGGTACGGCTCGCCACCCTCTTGGGCGAGCTGAACCATGCTGATCACTTCATCGACGATGCCGGGCAGCTCCAAGCCGGTCTTGCTGCCTTCGATCTGCGGCACCCAGGTCGCCCGGTTGAAGTCATCAACCTTTTGATCGAGGATCCCGACGAACCAGACGTTCTTGCCGCGTGTGTGCTGCAGGTGCGTCAGCCACCCCATCATCTCGCGCCCGAGAAGCCCATAGGCTGAGCGGATATCCGCCTTGCCGGTCTTATCGGAGAACGCCTCGGGTTGCTGTTGCGCCCACACGAAGGCGAGCCGGCTGGCGACCGTAATGCTGTCAATGAAGTACGTGTTGTAGGCATCGAGCAGCTTGGGATCACCGAAGTTTTCAACGACTGCGTCGTAGTGTGCCTGGCTGTAGACCGCATCGGCCGGGAGGGCCGGGTTTGGTCCACCCAGAAACACCGCGAAGTCGCGGCACTCCGGCCAAGTGCGCGGGCGCACCGTGGCGCCGGGCCAGTCGGCAACGGCGACGTCGCCCGCCTCCATATCGATGAACAGGGTCTTGTCGGGGTCAAGCGTGTAGAGCTGGCTAGTCTTACCAATGCCAGAGGGGCCAAGGATCACGCCCTTGATCCCTCTCTGCTCCTTTAGTCGCTCCTCGACACTGATGATTTTGAACTCTGTCATTCGCTTCTCCTTTAGCGGTCTCCTTTTGGCTGGATGGATGAGAGCGGGGCCGCAGCTAGGTAGGAGATCACCCGCGCGGTATTGGGTATTCCCGCGCCAACCCCGCTCATGTTTGCTACGCCGCCCTCGCTTTCTTCCGCCGCTGCCAATCCTTCTCACGCTCGTTGTGAGCGAAATCACGCCGCGAGAACCAAGGCCGCCGCCCCACCTCCCGCACCTTGCGCGGAATGGCGTAGAGGTACTCGTGGTCCTCATGCCGCCCGGTCGCCATGTCGACCTTGCCGGCTTCGTGGTCGTTGCGGGCGCGCTCGATTGCGTCGGTCCAGGGCCATTCGCTGCCGACAACGCGGGTGGCGATCAGGTGCGGTGCTAGCTCGGGGCGGTGGTGGGTCATGACGCGAGTCCCACGATGTTGTCTTTGGTGTGGGCGCGTCCATTGCCATCGGCGGCGGATTTGTTAGTCGGGGCGAAGCCGCCTTGGTGGGCCAGGAAACGGCAACAGGCGGCGTGCAGCTCGCGAACAAGCGGGACCATCTCGCGGCTCTCGCTTGCATCAATGACGCCATCGTCGAGGTATCTGGTGAAATCAGCCAACTTGGAGCCAACTTCGGCAGTAAGCTTGTAGCCGTCCATTCCAACGTGACCGATCGAATGGAACGCCATGGCAGTCGGCCGCATGGCTTCACTGCCGAACTCCTCGCCCAGCACTGCCACAAGCCGTTGGAAGCGCGGCAGGTTCGGTGGGTTCTTGCCGTCACGGTAGGATTCAAGTGTGCGGCTATCGATGCCCGTTGCCTCGGCTAGGTCTCGAACCGACCAGCGCTTTCCAAGCCCCACATGGCGCCGGAACGCGTCGCAGAAGACCTCGGTGCACAACTCGGTGGTGATCGCGGTCACCTTCACGGTGGAGTTGCGTTCGCCCGCGCACTTACTGTTCGGCATGCAAGGCCTCTCGCTTCGTAATCAGTGTTTGCCCAGCCCGCCCAAGCGTTCCGGCCCCCAGCCCATCGGCGTCATCGTGCGGAAGGTGCTGGCCGGTCACGGCTTGGGCTCCCACAGCAGCCCAGCCTCACCGCAGCGGCCGTCGCGAGCCCTCGCCTCTTCCGCCTTCGCCATCTCAAGCGTCGGCTGGCCGCTCTCGTCATCCCAGCGGACGGCCTTACTGCTGCACGTGCCCGAGCGTCGGTCGTGATGGCGGCAGGTGTCGCAGCGGCGCGGGTTCTTCCAGGCGTGCCGGTTGGGGCCTGGGAACGCAGGGCGTGCGAGGATTTCGGGGCGGGTGAGCATCTACAAGCGCTCCCGGTTGCGGCGTTCGATTTCGGCGATCTCGCTGGGGCTCTTGCGGCGCCGCTTCCTGTCGCGCGTTTCCCAAAGGTGCGCGATGAGAAAAGCGATCAGCCCGATCCCTGCTCCGGCTGCGAAACCCCAGTTCAGCTCCATCACGCCGCGCCTCGCTCGTCGGCGGAAACGCGCGACGCGGCCCGGTACGCCCGAAGTGCCGTTGCTAGGCATGCTTCGATACTGTCTTCGATGACGCAGAAATGCGGATCGCCGCCAATGACGGCGTATTGCCCGGTTTCTAGGCCGCCCCAATCGAGCACAGCCGTGATTGTCAGCTTCGGATGCCTGCTAAACCTGCGCTGCTCTATTTCGCTCACGCCGCACCTCGCTCGTCGGGGCGGGCAAAGAGATCGGGGCGCATGACTTCCCTACGAACCCCGGTTATCTCTTCAAGAGCGATGCAGCGGCTCGGTTTAATCTGTCTCGTGCCATTGAACCACTGCCGTACCGCCTGCGGGCTGACACCCGCCTTCGCGGCCAAATCTGAGGCTGAAAAGCCTGCGTCGAGAAATGCTTGCTCCATGCTCATCGCATGAATGAAACATATTGTTGTTATTTTTTCCAGCGTTTTCTTTCACACGCAGAGTGTGTTGAAACGAATGGTGTCTGGAAGTGTTCTGTCTAGAGACCTACAGACTCTGCATGGACGACGATGTCGGCATCATAGTTCGCGATCGGCGCAACGCCTTAGACCTCTCCCAAGAGTTTGTCGCCGAGAGTATTGGCACCTCATCGCAGCAGATTGGCAAATTGGAGCGGGGCGAGGCCCGCATGACAATCGACTGGCTGCGCAAACTGTCTGTGCCACTGCAGTGCCGTGTGGTGGACTTGCTTGCTCCCACGGACAAGGGCGAGCCACAACCCCAACCGGAGAAGAGCCCTGCTCTGCCCTTACGTGAGGTTGTTAGGCTGGCGGATCTGGTTCGGCGCACGCTTCGGTCGTACTACAGCCTTGCTCGCGAGCGCTTCGATAACCCGCCGGCTCCGGAAGATTTCGCACGCGAGTACTCTCGTCAGTTTGAGTCACTTGCTCTGGGTGGGCGCACGGATATCGACGACGCAACCATTGAAGTGGCGTCGGGCGTTGCGGTCACCGCGCTTCGCTACGCATCAAATAGCAAGCCGGATGGAGATCCTGATGGCGACCCGGCAGCGCCGTCAAACCCGCAAGTCGAGGAACTTGAAGAGGCTGGTAAGGGCTCGTCTTAGGTCGTGGCCAACCAGTGTTCTTAGCTCGCTGCCAACCGACAACAAGGCCACGCTTACTGCCTGAGCGGAGATTTGAAGGCGCGATGCGATCGCCTGCATGGTTAGGCCGTGAGCGTACATGATCGCGCAATTCGCTTCGCGGTCGGAAACCCCCAGAAGGTTCGATAGCGCCGTACTCGCCGGGGCATCGCTGCCAACGCCGACCGCGTGTATCACAACAATGCGCTCGAACCCTTCAAGCGTCGGAAGAATCGTTGGCGTTAGTCTAAGAAGCGCGCCCTCGCTTTCGTGACCCAGGCGAACCGAACCGCTGAGCCCGAGCGCCACCGCAGTCGTTACCTTCTTTCTAAGAGCCGCACTTTGTTTTGGGTCATCCGCCACCAAGCCCAGGATCGAGTCACGAAGAGGGAAATCGGCACTTTGCAGCGACCGCGACATTGATGTATTCTGGTTGATTATTTGGCAGCGCCGATCAACTACACAGAATGGCACCTTTGTCTGTCGAAAGCTGGCGGTCAGCATGCGAATTATTGGCGCGATGCTGCTGCTTTCAACTTCCTCAAGTCTGACGATACGGCGTCTGTTGACCTGGTAGTTATCTGCGCGGCGGATGTGGTCACCGATCAGAATTCCGCCTGACTTTTGTGCTCGGTAGACGAGGCTTTGCTTTCTCGCGCTTCTGTGCAGATCGATCGTATCTAACTGGCCTTCAATGTCTGCATCTGGCGGCACCAGCGTCATTTTGTCGAAGTTGTGTCGCGCCCAATCACGGTATCTCGGCCGACCATCAAACCGAAACTCAGGGTATTCTTCGACCAGATTGTCATTGGCCAAAACGATGCGATCTTCAGGATCAATGATGGCGACCCCGTGCCGCCTTTCGTTGTTGGCCGCGCGTATCAGATCCTCTAGCGGCAGATCACTGTATGAAACGCCGCCCCTTTCGTTTACGTCAGCTCGTCTGTCAATTCGTTCATCCATGGGCTGATACCATTTTGCAATATTCTAAAGAATATGCAACTATGAAGCGTCAAAGGTTAACCTATGGAGCGCGATATGGACACAGTAGCGATAGCGGATCGAATGGTTCAAAAGGGCGCGTCGCGCGATCGCGCATCCTTGGCGGTGTCAATGTACAGGACATTCATCGAAATTGCCGCTGGCAACCCTAGCCTAACCCTTGTTCCTCCACGCGTCGCCGACGAGGCCTGGCACGAACATCAGACGATGCCGGCCTATGTGGACGATTGTATAGCGGTGTGTGGCCGGACGCTCCCGCATGACCCAAGCGTTCACGGGACGCCTGAATTCTGGGCAGCGTGGGAAGCAACGCGCCGGCTGTTTGCAGATCGCGGGATTGAGCTGCCCGCGCGAGGGGATGAGGATAGTGCCCCGGATCTACAGGCTGAGACTTGCGTTCTCTGGGGAGCTGTCCGAGAGACAGACGGCTAGTAGCCTGACCAATCGCGGGCGGCCCAGCGTCGCCCGCGTCGTCTGCATCGTGGCGAGGGAGGTGTGAGGGGTCGACCGGGTGTGTACACCTCGTTACGACGAGAGTAGAATCTTTCCTGAAAGGAAAGATTTGGATGGCTAAGCCGGATCAGATACCGACTGACCTCACCATTGATCTCGGAGACGAACTCGCCCCCGACGAGTTTGTTGGCGCTGTCCGGAGTTTCTTTGGCTATGTTTCTGAAATCACAGAGGCCCAACGGGGCGACGGCTCCGAGATAAGCTGGACGGTGCGCGTGAAGGAGGGCAGCGCACTCATCGGTGTGGAGCCAAACGCAGCGGCCCCAACGTCTCGCCTCGCCATGATATATGCAAAGGCCATGCACGGCCCATTGTCTTTGGCTAAAGGCGATATTCAAGGCGCCGGCCTCACTGAGAAGGCCATCGGACACCTGAAAAGCCTGTCTGACTTGGCTGAAAAGAAGCGAGACGGTGAGGGCGTTAGGCTGTGGGTGGAACGTAGGGCCGTCAGTATAAAAGGGGCTATCGCAAAAACCATCCGCGAAGACTGGGAAAGCGATTACTACGACTACGGCACTATTGAGGGCAGGCTAGAGGCAATTCTTGACGCTAGAGGAGCCCTAAAAATAAGGGTTAAGGACTTCCTGTATTCCCGGCCGATTAGCTGCGTTGTTCCGGAAAAGCTGATTGACAAGGTGCTTAGTAGTTTTCGCCGCAGGGTCGAGATAGATGGCCGCATTCACTATCGCAAGAACGGCACGCCAATAAGCATAGAAGCCGATAACATTGGCCTTCTCCCGGAAGATGACGAGTTGCCGACCCCTGACGATGTCCGCGGAATCATGGTGTCTGCGTGACGGTCGAAAAAATATACTGGGACAGTGATTGCTTTTTGGGATTTTTTCAGGCTGAACCCGAAAAAGTCGGCAAGTGCGGCGCCGTTATAGATCGAGCTGAGCTTGGCGATGTGCTGATTGTAACGTCGGCCCTCACTATTGCTGAAGTGCTTTGGATGAGGAACGCGCCCAAACTCCGCAAGGAGAAAGCGGATGTGCTTCGGCGGTTTTTTCGGCGCTCGATCATGCGTGTCCACAATGTCACGAGAAAAATCGCTGAGGATGCTCAGGACCTTGTTTGGGACCATTCAATCAAACCAAAGGACGCGCTACACGTTGCCACCGCTCTGCACTTAAGGGTGGATGCGCTCGAAACGTTTGATGAACGGCTGCTTTCCAAAAGCGGCACAGTTGGCAGCCCTCTTCTGCTCATACGGGAGCCACAAGACCATGCCCAAGGATCCATGAATTTAGTGCTGCCGGGAGGCGAGCCAGCCTAGGCCAACCCTCAACCTTGTATGCTAGCCACCACCCCGCCCCGGCGGGGTTTTCTTTTGGGCGGGTGGTGGGCGAGACCGCCGAGATGTTCATTAAATGCAAATTTTGCTTGACCATTATGTTCATTTACCGCACTCTCTCCCCATCAGGCCAAACGCCTGATCGCCTCCGGCCCGGTCTCTGACGTCGCTGTTCGGTGCCGGGCCCGGAGGCGCCCGTTCAACGAAGGGCGTAGCCGCCGGCCTCGCCGGTAAAGACCCCTTAGCGGTGGGGTCGGCGGCAGGGGTGGAGAGAGATGGGCAAGAACTTCATTCGGTTGGAGCAGAGCATCGACGGGCTGATGGTTACTGCCCGCGCAGACTATCATCCCCATCCTGTCGACGGTTGGGATTGCTTGGTTCGTTGCGGCCAATACAAAGAGTATCGGACGCCCAATCAGACCGGCAATGACGTCTGGTCGACCCTGCATGACATGATTGACTTGGCCGTGTTTGACGCCCGCAGGCGGGGTGTGGGCTACCCCGGACGGGTTGGTCATTCCCTGGCGGGCGCCACCCAATGACCGCCGTCGCCCTCTACCACCACGTCTACCGCGCCGACGATGGCGAGCCAATCATGAGCGGCCAGTTCCAGGACGAGTACGAGGCGCTGGAGGATCTGGCCGAGAGCCCGAGCCGGTGGACGAGCTACTGCTACACGGCCGTGATCACCACGCTCGGCTGCACGATCACGAACATGGAAGACGACGCCCGGGCGCTCGCTGATGAGTGGCGGGCTGAGCGGCGCTTCCTGCCGATGGCGGCGGAGTGAGGCTCATGACCGACCTCGACGAAATCCGAAAGCGGCTGGCCTTTTTCTATTGGCCGGCAGACGTTGACCGCTGGCTCTCGCGGCCGCACCCACAACTGAGCGGACAACGGCCTATCGACCTCATCAACGCGGGCAGCCCGCAGCCGGTCCGCCAGATTCTCGATCGGCTCGAAGCGGACGCCTATCTGTGATGAACCGCCCCCGCTTCATCCGCGACATGATCGCGCTGATCATGCTGCTGGCCATCCTCTACATCGGCGTGAACGTGGTATTCGCGGCGGCCGATCCAGCCGCATGGTCGCTGGCGGTGACGTCATGAGCGAACGCGGACTCCGCTGGCCAGCCAACCGGCCGCGCACGCCAGCCGGTCAGCGCAAGTACGGGCGGTTCGCAACGCGCCACATCCCGCACGGCCGGTCGTGGTCGCAGACAGAATCGGTGACGATCTCGCAAGCTCTGGATCGCCTCGACGACGAGGTTGAGCGCCTTGGCGGCCGGTATCCCAACGTCACGACCGACGTCGAGACCCGCCTTGACGGCCGCCCCCGGTCCGGCGCGCGCAAGCCTGATGATCCAGGCGTTGCGGTCTACTTTGTCCTTCACGGTGAAGAGATCGTGTTGGCCTGCGATACCTACACCGAAGTCGCGCAAAACATCGCCGCCATCGCAGCCCATATCGACGCCACGCGGGCGATCGAACGCTATGGCGTCGGTACTGCCCGCGAGATGTTCCAGGCGTTCTTGGCCCTGCCAGAGCCCGGCGCCAAGCGCAATTGGTGGGAAGTGCTGCAGGTCGATCCGGGCGCCAGCTATGAGGCTGTCCGCGCGGCCTACAACCGCCTTGCAAAAGAGCGACACCCCGACCGCGGCGGGTCCGACGCCATGATGGCTGAATTGAACGCCGCCCGCGACGAAGGGCTGGCGTAATGAAGATCACCGAGCTCGGCGCCTACGACGGCATCCCCGCCGCCGACTATCACGGCGACCTGCTGACGCCAGAGCCTGCGCTGTCTTCGTCTGGCGCGCGACGCCTGCTTGCGACGTGCCCGGCCAAGTTTTGGTATGAGCGCAACAACCCCAAGGCCGATACCGAGGCGCTGCATATTGGGCGGTGCGCTCACGAGTGGTTGCTGGAACGAGAGGCATGGGCAGAGCGGCACGTCGTTCTGCCGGAAGATCACAACGGGCGCACCAAGGTGGGGCAGGCTCGTCTCGCCGAGATCGCCGAGGCCGGCAAGACGAGCCTCAGATTCGAGCAATTCGAGATGATCAAGGCGATGGCGGAAGCGCTGGATGCGCACCCGATCGCGCGTAAGTGCTTCGCCAACTGTCGAACCGAGGTCAGCGGCTTTTGGATCGACGAGCGTTGGGGCATCTGGCGCCGCGTCCGGTTCGACGCCTTGCCGAACGATGGCCGCATTATCGGTGACTACAAGACCTGCGCGAGTGCCGCCGATGCCGATCTGAGGGCCGCCATCACGCGCTACGGCTACCACATGAACGCCGCTTGGTACCGCGAGGCCGCGAGCGCTCTTGGCCAAATCGAAAACGCCGGGTTCGTGCTGGTCTTTCAAGAGAAAGACCCGCCCTACCTCTGCCGACCGGTTGTCATTGATGACGAGGATATCGGTTGGGGCAACCTGGAAAACTGGCGCGCCTGTGAGGTGTTCGCGCGATGCCTCCGCAACAATCATTGGCCCGGTTATACCGACACCGCCTCAAAGCTGGGCCTGACCAAATGGGGCCGTCGGCAGCGTGAAGACGCCGACGAACGCGGCCTGTTTCAACTCTCCTACGACGCACAGAAGCCCTTGGAGGCAGCGGAATGAACGCTCAAGAGACGCAACAAGCCTTGGCGGCACAGGCCAACGGCCATCATCGGCCTCCGTCCAGCGAGGCCACCAAAGTCGAACAGTCGCGGGCCATCGCGCAGGTGCAAGGCGCCTTGCTGGTCGCGATGCAGAACCCGCGCGATGAACTGCGGGCGATCGAGCGGATGCGGGATGCGTGCGGTCAGTTTCAATTGGCAGACAACGCGTTCTTCAAGTACTCGCGCGGCGGGTCGACGGTGACCGGCCCGAGCATCCATCTGGCGACCGAACTCGCGCGGTGCTGGGGCAACATCGAATACGGCGTCAGCGAGATGCGTCGCGATGACGCCAGCGGCGCGTCGGAGATGGCGTCGTACGCCTGGGATCAAGAAACCAACAACCGGGTCACCACGACGTTCATTGTCCCTCACAAGCGCGACAAGCGGGGCGGCGCCGTTCCGCTGGTCGACCTGCGGGACATCTACGAGAACAACGCCAACAACGCGGCGCGCCGGCTCCGCGAGTGCATCCTGCGCGTGCTACCCAAGGCGTTCGTCGAAGAGGCAAAGACGCTCTGCATGCGCACGCTCGAACACGGCGGCGATGTGCCCCTCAACGAGCGTCGGGCAAAACTGCTGGAAGCTTTCGCGTCGCTCGGTGTCACCAAGGCTCAGATTGAGCACAAGGTCGGCCGGAAGGCGGACGCGCTCACAGGGCTAGATCTTGGCGTGCTGCGCGTCACCTTCACGTCGCTCAAGCGAGGCGAAACGACCGTCGAGGATGAGTTCCAGGTCGACCAGACAGAAGAGGTCGCGGCGCAGATCGAGGCCCAGGCGAAGGCCGCGAAGAAGCCGGCCGCCCGCAAGGCGAAGAAGCTACCTGATCCTATCCCGGCCGAGCCCGTCGAGAACGAGGCCAGCGCAAGCGACAAACCAAGCGGCCAGATGACAACAGACGAGTTCCAGTACTTCCTGGATCAGGTTCAGAAAACCCACAGCAGCATCGGCGCCAAGGGGTTTGAGGTCTATCGCAACTCGCCGTCATTCAAAGACCCGTATGCGCGGCTGACAGAGAAGCAAAAGACATCCTTCGACGAATGGGTTGGCGCGCTGACAAAAGGTGACGCCACGTCATGACCACCAAGAAGCCCGACGTCTACAAGCCCGCCCCCCGCCACCTGATGACGGACAAGCCGGAAGCCGAACGCGCGCTGCGCCAGATGGAGCGGGCGACCACCCCACCCAAGCCCGCCGCGCCGAAGCTGAGCGTTCCAACGCCCGCCCAAATCATTAGCGATGTCAGTTGGCTGAAGGCAGCCGCAGCCGAGATCGCCTCAAGCAGCCCTGATCTGGACGCGGCTGGGTTCGATCGCATCCCAATGGGGATTGCCGATCATCTACAGGCCCTCGCCGCCGATGCCGGGGCGGAGGGCGATGGGGGTGGGGCGTGAGTGACGAGATTGACGACCTGATTCAGAGGCTTCGACAACTCGGCGTCGATTTGGCCGCCAAAGAGGCATCTGACAACGAGGAAATGTGCAGGTTGCGTATTCGCATCGCCGCCCAGGACGCGGCCCTCGCGGATGCGCGGGAGGTGGTGCGCAGCTTCGATTTCCCGACACACGGCAACCACGGCGGTCCGTTGGTGGCCGGCAAGGTCTGGTACGAGGACGGCACCGAAAAGCCGATTGCAAAGGAAGACATAGCCCGAGCCCGCGCGTGGCTCAAGGACCATGGGGAGGGGCAGAAGTGAATGCTTCGTCACCTCGATCTGTTTTCTGGCATCGGCGGGTTCGCGCTTGGTTTGGAACGCACGGGCGGTTTCCAGACAGTAGGCTTCTGCGAGATCGACCCCTATTGCCAGCGCGTGTTGGCGAAACACTGGCCGGGTGTGCCGATCTATGACGATGTCCGAACCCTTGACCCAGCAGCAATTGGACCTGTGGACATCGTCACGGGCGGGTTCCCATGCAAACAGACAAGTGTCGCCGCTGCGATCCACGGAAAGCGCACGGGTCTTGATGGCCAGGAAAGCGGCCTATGGTGGGAGTATCTGCGACTTGTGCGCGCCATCCGGCCAGCTTGGGTCGTTGTCGAAAATCCAACAGGCGTCAATGCATGGGCCAGTGAAATCGCTGGTGGTCTGGCGGGGACTGGCTACCGAGTTTCCCGACACGAACTGTCGGCTGCGGATCTTGGTGCGCCTCATGCGCGAAGGCGTGTCGTCTTTGTTGCCAACCGTCACGTCAAGGGATTGGAGGTCGCCTGGCCGGCCGGATCACCCCAGATTGCTGCGCTCCCGTGGCCTGCCTCTTCCCGAGACCTTTGGCGAGCGGATCAGTCCGGAACTCTGCGAATGGATGATGGGCTTCCCGATCGGATGGAGCGAATTGTGAGCCTTGGGAACGCATTCATGCCTCAGAAGGCGCAAGCGATCGGCTACGCGATCCTCAAAGCGGAGAACGCCCCATGACCACCCCGCCGACGCCGCCCGCGCCGCTGCCGCCGAGTGCGCGGGATGTCACGATTGGCCCGTGTCGGCTGATCTGTGCAGATGCCCTGCAGGTCATGCCCGGCTTGCCGTCGGTCGATACGATCCTGACCGATCCGGTCTGGCCCAATGCGCCCGCGAACTCGGTGGCCGGCTCCAATGATCCGTGGGCGCTTTGGTCCGATGCCTGCGCGTCGATGCCCGAAACCAAGCGGACAATCGTGGTGATGCGCTGCGACAGCGATCCCCGCTTCCTGCAAACCGTGAAGGGCAAGTTCTTCCGCTCAATGCAGTTGCCCTACGTCATGCCAGGTTATCTTGGCCGCGTGCTTGGTGGCGACGAGACCGCGTACTGGTTTGGCGACCCGATCAAATGGGCAGATGGGCGCCGCGTTGTGCCCGGTCGCGGTCCAAGAGTTCAGCCCGGCGGGAGATCCGCGAACGATCATCCTATGTCGCGCGCTCAACAGCACTTCGATTGGCTGGTTCATTGGTGTAGCGACGATGACGAATTGGTTCTTGACCCGTTCATGGGTAGCGGAACGACCGGCGTCAGCTGCGTCAAGATGGGTCGCCGGTTCATCGGAATTGAGATTGACCCCGGCTTTTTCGACATCGCCTGCAGACGCATTCAAGAGACCGTTGACCAGCCAAGCCTATTCACCCCCGCCGGCCGCGCGGCGCTAAGGGCGATGGAAGGAAAAGACAATGCCACACCATAGTTCACGTGGGCCGTTTCACGACGAGCCGCCCGAAGAATTTGACAAGATGCGCGACATGCTTGGCCCAACTGGCAAGTTCCCTCAGGGAAAGCTTGGGCCACATGATGAGGGCGAGTTTCGTTACCGGATTGGGATTGTTGACGGCAAGGTCGTGGTCGACTTTGGCAAGCCGGTCCACTCGATTGGGTTGGATCGATCGACCGCACGGGAACTGGCTAAGTTCCTGCTTACCAAGGCTGCACAAGTCCCATGACCGCCCGCACGCCGGCGCCCGGCTCGCGCTGCCCTCGGTGCACGCTTGCCGATGTTCGCGAGCGTCTGAGTGCCCTCTACCACGCGCATGAAGCCGAAGAGTTTCTGTACTCGACGCAGCCGCTATTGGACCACCGCCGCCCCATGGACCTGATCAGCGAAGGCAAGGGTGACGAGGTGATCCATCTACTCGATCAGCTAGACAGCGGGGTTTATCTATGAGCACGACTGACGCGCCGGATCTGAAAGCGCTGCGCAACCCCGAGAGTTGGCCGCAACTAGCCGAACATCTCCGCGATCGCCAGTCGCCCATGATTCCAACATCGGATGTTGAGGCATGGCTGCGAGCTTTGGATAGAAATCCGAACAATGCGGGGAGGGTCTACACCCGCTCGATCGATGATGCGGCGGCCCTCGTCGAGGGATATCACTTCAGCTGGCGGCTGCATTCAAACGGGTGGGCTCAGGTCGGCAGAAAGTGGTTTGCCAAGGAGTACGGAGATCCGGCCCTCGCCCTATGCCAAGCGTTCGTCGACGCCCTCATCGCCACCCGTGACCGCGAGGCGCGCGATGGCTGATCGTGAGAAGCGCCCATCGGCTTCGTTGCCGAGGTTACATGCGGAAGCCAAGTCTGTCAGGGATTGGATTGCGGGAAGCTCGCACCTAGGCCGCGAGTATCAAGAGATCCATGACTCCTGCAACGACATCGTCGAGCGTATAGAGGCGATCTCGCGGTATCGACAAGAGCACGGCCTCGACACCGGCATTTCCACTGAAGACAGCCCAGACGACGGAGAGCGCGATGGCTGAGCCGAAGCTGCTGCCGTGTCCGCCTGATTTACTCAAACGGATGGCGGATGATCTGCAAGACCGCATTGAAGATCAGTATCGATACGGCGACCGAAAGTGCCATCCTGGCTTGATACACCGCTACGACCGCGACATGGAGCCGGTCGTCCGGGCGCGGAAGCTGCTCAACATGATGGCCGCTGATTTGCGGGCTTGTCGGTGCGGCTCAACGGACGTTTCAAAAGATCATGACATGGTCGAATGCCAGAGTTGCGGGCTGTCCGTGCGCGGATTCGGGATGCCGGCCGATCTGCATCTTGCTTGGGCAATTCTGGAGTGGAACACCCGCGCCGAGGCGCGCGACAGCGGGAAGGAGTGAGGGGATGGAAGGAACAGCCAAGCATCTCAGAGACTTGAGAGATCACTTGATCGGGGCTTGCGACGCATGGCCTGCGCTAAACCACAAGCAACGGCTGAATCGTCTACAGCGAATGGTGGCCATGTCATCCGACGCTCTGCTCGCTGAGATCAAGGAGGCAAGAAGCGAGGCCGACGCCCCGCCACGGCGGCCGGCTGAGCGGTGACGGGATGGCGCGTCGGGCCACATCACAGCGCTACGTTTCAGCCAGCCATCTGGCTCGTATCACTGGCCGTTCGGCAAGGTGGTTGACCGGCATGGCTGCCAAGGGTGGGATACCGGGCGCTTTCCAACCGTCCGGCCCCAACAGCGCCTGGCTATTCGACGAAGGCCAGTTTTGGGGTTGGTTTCAAAACGGGAGACCGGTGCCATGGCAACCATCTACCGACGCGGGCGAACGTGGTGGGGACGTGTCCAGCGTCAAGGCAAGGAACTCAGGCAGTCCCTTAAAACAACGGCTCGCGGCGTTGCGGAAAAACGCCTCAAGAAATGGGTCGATGAACTCGATGCGATAGCCTACGGCGAAAGGCCGCGGCGCACGTTCGACGACATGGCGCTGCGCTTTGAGGAAGACTATCTCCCGACCCTCAAACCATCGTCCGCCAAACGATACCAGCTCTCTATCGATGTGCTCGCCGAGACGTTGGAGGGCCTGTATCTCGACGAAATCACCAGCGCGAAGCTGTCCGAGTTCGAGACATGGCGGCGACGGAGAGGTGTCCGCTTGCCGGATGGCCAGACGGCGCATAAGCCGACACGCCCCATAAGCAGCAGTTCCATTCGTCGCGACCTCGCCTGCCTGTCGAGCATGTTTACCGAGGCGGAGGATTGGGGGTGGTTCGAAGGCAATCCGGTGCCACGCTACCTGCGCAGGCGGCGCAAGAAGGGCCTCAAGGAAGGATCGCCGGGCCGTCGGTATCTGACCAGGGATGAAGAGGCGCGCCTACTGGCAGAAGCGGGTGGCACCCTCGCCATCGCTGTCCAACTCGCGATCGATACTGGCCTGCGGCGGGAAGAACTGTTCTCGCTGAAATGGCATCAGGTCGACCTTGCCAGGGCCATCGTCAGCACCACAACCGACACGAAGAATGGCAAGCCACGCGACGTGCCTCTGCTGCCCCGGTCGGCACAAATCCTGGCACATCTGCCACGGCACATTCGCAGCCCGTACGTGATCCATCACCCAGACGGTCGGCGGTTCGTTCATCTGAGCCGGAGCTTTACCGGCGCCATGAAACGGGCCGGCCTCAAACCTGCAGTTTGGCATGATCTGCGCCGTACCTGCGGTTGCCGATTGCTTCAGGATCACGGCAAGGCGATGTCGCATGTTCGCGACTGGTTAGGACACGAGAGCATCAGGACCACGGAAAAGTCGTATGCCTTCCTAGAGCTTGAGCACCTTCAGCAGGGCCAGAACGCCGGCACAAAAACCGGCACACGGTCTGCGCAATAATGATCATTTCCGATTTGCATCAACACGTTACAGCACGACTTTTCGGACTCTGACTCCGTCAACCCTGGTTCGAATCCAGGTCCCCCAGCCAATTACCTCGCTCGCTCTGTTGAGATTCGTCGGACCGCCCGTGCGGCTATGCGATCCAAGCACCGGGGCCGCAAGGGCAATGCGATCGCGGCAAACAGTCAGTAGATGCCGGACATGACATCCAGGCATTCGGCGAGCAGGGTCACGTCCTCGTAGACGCCTTCAACCATGTGCGCGGGACCGAACACCTGAAAGATCAGGCTTTGCCCGGAAGGATCGAAGTCAGCCTCGTCGATGAAGAGGGCGACACTGCCGGCCCCAATTGCCGCCAGCCGCGTGGCGTTCAGGGCGTTGGGATTGGTGACCAGCGGCAGGTGCCGGCGAATGTGGGCGGCCTCGCCATTGTCCGGCCCGGCGGCATAGATCAGGCGGGCGTTTGCGCCATCCTCATGCCACCAATCGTTGGTATGCTTCATGTCATTGCAGGTGTTGTAGTGCTCGGCAAAGCCGCCTATCGCCGCGGAGTCAAAGTGGCGCGACTCGTGCAGTCGAGAGACTATCGAAACAAGCGGATGGACGTTCTCCAGGGTGATGACCTGGCCCTCGCCCGTCGGGCTGGCCGTCATCGTGTCGGCTTGAAGGATGAGCATCGCCGGTTGCCAGCCAGCCGGCAGTTCCTGCGTCTGCGCCTGGGCGGACGAGCAAGCCATGGACACCGCAACCGCCAAGACTTTCGCTGAAGCGAACCTCATGACAACGACGACCTTATAATGCAGCCGGAACGCACATATTATATGAATAATTGAGAATTGATCAACCATAAGATGCGGTATCGACGCGCGACTGACCCTCACATTCGATGGCTCGTTCGTGGTCACCGACCATAAGGACGAGCACAGGCTGTTATCGCGATCGTTCGCGAGCGCCGACATGCGACCTTCGCGCGACGCCACGGCATCGACATAGCCGATGTTCAACTCGTATGGCGCCGCGCCGCTATCTGGCAAAGCGCGCGCCCGGCGCCGAGGACACCTTGCTCAAAGGGATCGCGATCCGGAAACGTGTCCGTCTCCATTCTTCTGTAACCGACGATTCTCCGATAGCCTGGGTCGTCGAAGAGACCGTAGATCGAAGAGGCCCCCGATATGGCGGTGTCCCAACGCCGTGTTCGCCTGGCAGGCATGATCGGCAACGCATTGGAGTGGTACGATTTTGCCATCTATGGCTATTTCGCCGCGACAATCGGCACGCATTTCTTTCCGGCCGACAGTCGCGCCGTTTCCATCATCGCTGCGTTTGGCGTGTTCGCCCTTGGCTTTGTGGCTCGGCCCATCGGGTCGATCGTGTTTGGCAATCTAGGCGACCGTGTCGGCAGGCGCTTTGTTCTGGTCGTCTCGGTGCTGACGATGGCCGTGCCCACCACGTTGATCGGCCTGCTTCCGACCTATGCGCAGATCGGCATCGCAGCCCCCATCATCCTGATCGTTCTCAGACTGCTGCAGGGGCTGTCGGTCGGCGGCGAGTTGACCGGATCGGTGACCTTCATGGTCGAAGGTGCGGCGTCTCGGACCCGCGGCAAGGCCGGCAGTTGGGCCTATTTCGGGCTCGGCGCCGGCTTCTTGCTCGGCTCGGGCGCTGGTTCGCTGGTCACTGGTTTGCTGACCGCCGATCAGGTGGCCGAGTGGGGCTGGCGGGTGCCGTTCCTCTTCGGCTCGGTCATCGCCGTGTGCGGCTATGTCATTCGCCGGTACGGCCTGAAGGAAGGCTATCAGCCGTCTGGGAAGGCCGTGCAATGGTCCAAGGGCCCTTTGCGCAAGGCGCTCGTTGATCATCGCAAGCAAATGATACAGGGCATTGGCATCACTGCATTTTCGGCAGGCGGCTTCTATATGGCCTTCACCTATCTGACGACCTACATCACCGTCATTGTGGGCGATCCGGCCGCCGATGCCCTTACGGTCAACACGATCAACATAGTCTTGTTCGCGATCTTGACGGTGGTGGGCGGCATCGCCGGTGACCGATTTGGTTTCGGGCGTATCTTACTGCCGATCACTATCGCCGGCTTCGTCCTGGCACTGCCCCTGTTTTGGCTGGTCGACCATACCGATCCTGTGCTGGTTTTCATCGGTCAGTTCGGCTTCGTCCTGCTCTTAGGGCCCTATGGCGGGCTGTTCGCCACCAGCATTGCGCTCTTGTTTCCGCCGGCGGTTCGCATGAGCGGCTTTTCGGTCGCGTACAATATCGGCATGGCTGCGTTCGGCGGCACGGCACCTGTCGCGGCCAGCTATCTGATCCACCGGACGCACGGCGATCTGTCGCCGGCCTATGTACTGATGGTCAGCGCGGCGATTTCGACGGCGACACTGATCTGGGCCTGGCGCGACCTGCCCAAGCGGGCAGAGGCCGCTAGCGCGTGACCCAAAGCGCTTGATAGGGCTCCAGTTCAACGCGAAGCACTCCAGCATTGTCGGCATGCAGCCCACCGGAAATCAGGTCGCGGAGATGCTCGCCGGCGGCGAAACCCAGCTGCGTCAGGTCGACGGACAAGGTGACGGGTTTGCCCGAGGTGTTGATAGCCGCCCACACGCGATCGTCGGGCGCCTCGCGAACGATGCTGAAGACACTGTCATCGACCCTCGCGACCCTCTGCGCCGCGTTGGGGTGAAAGGCGGTGCGTTGCCGGCGAATGGTCAGCAGACGCCGATAGCCGTCGAGCACGCGGTGTCGAAGGCTGTCCGGCTCCGCCAGTTCGGCTTCCAGCTCGGAAAGCCCTAGGCGCTCGCGGTTGATGGAGCGGTTCTGGCCGGTGCGTTCAACCCCGGCATGGTCACTGCGCGAGCCGAGCAGGCTGTGGATGTAGATGCCGGGCACGCCAACGACCGAGAGCAGGATGGTCTGTGCCGCCAGGAACTTGGCAGCTCGCGCAGCGTCGGTGTCGTCGGGCGACGCTACGGCATCGACATAGCTGATGTTCAACTCATACGGCGCCGTGCTGCCATCCGGCAGGGTACGCATCGACACCAGGCCGCCGCTGGAACGCACACGGTCGGCCATCGCCGCAACCTGCTCGCGCGTCAGAATACCCTCGACGGGCCGCAGGCCAATGCCGTCATGGGAGGCGAGGAAATTGAAGTAAGTGGTCGACGGCGTCGTCGGCTCCAACGACGCCGCCCAGTCAGACAACGGTCGCGCATTGCCCGTCTGAAAGGCGTAAAGCGTCAAGGGCGGCAACGGGAACTGATAGACCAGGTGTGCCTCGTTCGAGCCATCGCCGAAATAGCTGATGTTGTCCTGGTGCGGCACGTTGGTTTCGGTGATCAGCAGGGTTCCCGGCGCGGCGTAATCCAGCACCTGGCGCATCACCTGGATCAGCGCGTGAGTCTGGGGCAGATGCATGCAGGTCGTGCCGATCTGCTTCCAAAGAAAGCCGATGGCGTCGAGGCGGATGAAGCGTGCGCCCTGTTGGGCATAGAACAGCAGCAGATCGAGGATCTCGATCAACACGTCCGGGTTGGCGTAGTTGAGGTCGATCTGGTCGGCGCTGAATGTGGTCCAGACCTGTTTCGTGCCCGATGCCGTCTCCACCGGTGTCAGCAACGGCAGGGCGCGCGGCCGCGTGACTTGGCTGTAATCGAGATCGGGGTCGGCCACGATGAAATAGTCGGCGTAGGCCGGATCGTCGGCGACGAACCCCTCGAACCAGGCGCTTTGGCGCGAGATGTGATTGATGACGGCATCGAACATCAGGCCGAACCGCTCCGCCAGCATCGCGACGTCCTCCCACGTGCCGACGTGCCCGTTCACAGTCCGATAGTCGATCACCGAAAAGCCGTCATCGGAGGAATAGGGATAAAACGGCAGGATATGGACATCCGGCACAACGTCCGCCACGTGCCGGTCGAGAACGTCCGTCAGCACGGCCAGGGGTGGCCGTTCGCCATCCAGGATCGAATCCCCGTAGGCGATCAGCATCGCATCGGTCTGATCGACCCAGCGGTTCGAGCGTTCGGGAATGGTGTCCTTATAGCGGCCTGCCAGATCTGCGATGCGCCCGACAAGCGCATCGGCGGTATGGGACGGATAGGCAAGCGCAAGCCGCTCCCTCAAAACATCCACCCTTAACGGGCGGTCATCGGCATCATCGGGCATCGCATCGTCGTCGCTATGGCCGGCTTGTTGGTCAAGTCTGGCCTTAACCGGCGCGGGGGTACGCCGGGTGCATCATAGGGGATGGTCCTGTGCGGCGGCGAGATGTTTGCGAAAAGGTCAGACCGGCGGCGACACGGTCCTTCAGATCAGAAGTGCGGGCCTAACCAAATGAAGGTGCCGTGCGCCCCGCCACCGCCCGACCACCGCGTCGGCGATCGGGCGGCGTCGTCAGAGCATCATCGGGGCGGCGTCAGGCGGCTGCCTGAATGCGGGCCACGGCGTCGTCGGTGGTCCAAAGGCCGTTGGCGACATAGCGGAAGTTGATCAGGGCGGCCTGATAGCCGTCGCCCTCGGGCAACTTCGCCCCTGCCGTCGCGTCGCGTACCACGGCCACCTCGTACCCCCGCTCCAGCAGGTCGTAGAGGTGGGCCTGGACGCAGAGATTGGCGGACATGCCGGCCAGAATGACCTTGTTGATGCCGTTCTTGCGCAACTGCAGGTCCAGATCGTTCACCTGCGGTCCGTAGACCTTGTGCGGGCTGGTGATGATGGTGCGGCCATCCATGATCAGATCACGATACTCCGGCATGAAATCGGCGCCGGAATTGTCGAAGCCCTCCAGGCTCAACGGGCCGGCACGGTCGAACATGCCGATCGCATGCATCAACGTCTCCAACGGTCCCTCGAAGCGCCAGCCATGGTCGGTCGGGTAGTAGTAGTGCGGCGAGATCACCACGGTCATGTCGGCGTCCTTGGCGGCGCGCAGCAACCGCCCGATGTTCGGGACCGTGTTGTGCTCCGTTACGCTCTCGCCGACCACGCCCCAGGTCACGCCGTCGGGGCTGAGGAAGTCGATCTGTGGATCGGTGATGACCAGTGCGGTGTCACCCCGTGTGACTTCGACATCGGTTTGCGGCAATGCCGGCTCGGCGGGGTCTTCGTAGGCGGCAAGATCGGCGCGCGCGGGCCGCGACCCGGCCGCGACAGCCGCCGCCGTGGCCGCGGTTGCGACCGTCGCGGCCACGCCGCCGCGCAACATGTCGCGCCGGCCGACGCCGTGATCGTGGTCGCAATGGGCATGGTGATGGCCGTGGGCGGGATGGTCGTTCGACATCTGAGAAGCTCCTTCTCCAGCGGTTCCGATAGTCCTAGTATGGGCCTTGGCCTGTGCCTTATCGTCTGCGTCCTGTGTCCTGACGGATCGGAATAAGACGGCCACGCCCGCTCACCGCCCGGCAGCCGAGCCCGATGTTCGACGACGTTCTCAATTCGCTGGAAGTAAGCCTTGAGCCCTTCGCCCTGTGCGAAATTCACGGCCGGTCTACGCTGGGTCTGGGCCGGCGCACCTTTGCGATCCTGCACTATGTGATCGCCGGCTCAGGCTCGGTGATCGTCGATTCCGGCGCACCGATCCCTGTCGAGAAAGGCGCCGTCGTCCTGGTGCCGGCATTCTGCCCCCACGGGCTGCGCGGCGAGGCCGATCGCGGCGATCCCCTGCCCGACTGCCGGCCCTTGGACGCCGCCATGCTGCACTTCGAAGTCGGTTCCGGCGCCCAGACGCTGGCCGCCGTCTGCGGCCAGATCGATGTCTCCTATCGCGGCCTGAGCGGCACCTTGAACCTGCTGCGCAGTCCGATCATCGAGCATCTGGGGCCGGACGACCGCGTGCGCCGGGCCCTCGACGACCTCGTTCAGGAACTGGCCTGCCCGACGGTCGGCACCAAGGCGCTGGCCAAGACCCTGTTGCAGCAAAGTGTCATCATCCTGCTGCGTCGGCGCTACCTCGCCGGCGATCCGTCGCTGCGCTGGATGCAGGGCATTTCGGAGGAACCGCTATGGGCCGCAATGCAGGCGATCCTCGACCGGCCGGACCAGATCCATTCCGTGGCCAGCCTGGCCGAACGGTCGGGCATGAGCCGGGCCAGCTTCGCCAAGCGCTTCCAACACGCCTACGGCGCCGGGCCGATGGAACTGCTGCGAACCGTGCGCATGGGACGCGCGGCCGAACTGCTGTCCTCAAGCGATCTGCCGGTCAAGCGCGTCGCCGAGATGGTCGGCTATCGCAGCCGTTCCTATTTCACCCGCGCCTTCGAGGCGGAACACGGCCTGCCGCCGGATGCGTTTCGCCGCGGTCTCGCGCAATAGATCAAGCCCGCGCCATGGCTGTTTGCCGTTGGGTGGCGTCTAGCGGAACAGCAGGACGTCCGGTTGAGCCATGTTGTGTTGGCGGCCGCGTTCAAGCAGCTTTCGCCGACGACAACGCAGCACAACCGAACGTCAAACCACAGGAATCCAGGCCGGAAAGGACGTCACGCTGCACCGGCCTTGCGCGCCGATCGAAAGCGCCAGGCATCAATCAGCTCTCGCCAGATCGAGCGCGCGGGTGTGGGCCAAAGCGCACCCAACTCCTGGTCAATCGAACGATCACCATCGTCCGCCTCCGCGCCAACCCAAATCAGACCGCCCGATGCCGAATAAGGCGTTATCTCGGCGAGATAGAGCTCGCCCATGACATCGAAGAAGTCGACACGCATATGTCCGAAGTCGCTGCTGATTTGTGCCGATATCCGACACATGTCTTCCCAAAAGGGCGGCCTCGGCTGCGGCTGCCCGACATCCGTCCTTTCGTTGCGGATAATCGCGCACCATGGCAGCTGTCGCCAGTTCGCATCATAGAAGGTCAGGTCGGCATCATCGGTGAGTTTGCCGATACTGAGTTGCACCAACTTTGGCTGGCCTGAGAAGCAATAGACCCTGTACTCAGGCGGGACGACCAGCTCGTCAGGCGTGGCAAGATACTCTTCGGCGATGATCCCACGGGTGACCTGAGCGTAGGCCCACTCCCGGCCGGCCCGACCATGGACCCGCCTCAGCCATCGGGCGGCTTCGGTCTTGGCATGATCGATGTCGAACCGCCGCTTGTCGTCGCACAGCAAAAAGCGGCCGCTCAGATGCGAGGGCTTCAGAACGAAGCGTTCGGGCAAGCTGTCGAAGGGGATCGCCTCTGCGTCGTGCCCATACCAATAGACCTTGGCCATCTTCAACGGCAGGTCTGCGCGCTTCACATAATCCCGCAGCATCATCTTGTCGCAAAAGACAGCGAACCGCGGGTCGCGCTCGAACAGCTTTCGCCATTGCATCTTGTCGCCGTAGGTCACGGGTCGGATGTAGCGGGGCGGATACCCCATCGCCCGTCTGAACCGGTACGAGTTTTTGATGTGTCGCAGGCGAACCAAGGTGTTCGCCACCGCTATCGCGAGTTCTGTTTCCAAGATCCAGACTGCGCAGAATCCGTATGTGGCGTCTGGCCGACACTAGACGGATCGGTGATGCGTATCAAGCAGACCCCAAATAGAATGCCAATGCGCCCCGAATAATTGCAGATTGTTTCTTTTGATAGCGCCAAAAAACAGTCAAGGTGAGACGGCGTCAAGCAAGCGCCAACGCATGATCTTAACGACCTGAGACAGCGCCTCCCGACGTTCAACGTCTAAATCGCGGTCCAGCCGTGTTTCGAACGCGCGGAGTATCTGGTGCTTTGTTGCCCCCCTGACCGCAAATATGAACGGGAAGCCAAATCGGTTGCGATAAGCGGCATTCAGGCTTTCGAACTGGCCTAGCTCATCGCCGGTCAGGCTATCCAGACCGGCACCACGCTGCTCGCGGCGCGAGGCGTCCGCCATCGACAGTTTGCCGGCCAGATCGGGATGCGCACGCAAGACTGTAAGCTGCAAACCACGGTCCGCCCCGCCAAGCGCTTGCTCAAAAGCCGCCGTCAGTTCGTCGAGATCGGCAAAGGGCCTGCGGTCCGCCGCGATGCGCGCAATGCTCGGGCAGTCCTCGGCGACGTGTCCCAGCATGTCGACAAATCGATCGACGGACACGGCGTTCAGCGTGGCGAGATCAACCGGGCTCATCGGGAAACCTCTCGCGCCAGTGTTTGGCGATGTCCAGACGGCGACAGATCCAGACCCGATCCTTGGCCGCGACATAGTCGAGAAAACGCGCCAGAGCCGCGGCCCGTCCGGGGCGGCCCACCAGCCGGCAATGCAGGCCGACCGACATCATCTTCGGCGCCGTCTCGCCTTCGTCATAGAGGGTATCGAAGGCGTCCTTCAGGTAGGTGAAGAACTGATCGCCGGCATTGAACCCCTGCGCCGTGGCGAACCGCATATCGTTCGCATCCAGCGTGTACGGCACGATCAGCAGCGGACCGTGAGGCGTCGTCTCCCAATAGGGCAGATCGTCGGCATAGGAATCGGCGCAATAAAGGAAGCCGCCCTCGCGCGCCGCCAGGTCCCGGCTGATCGGGCTGATTCGGCCGGTATAGATACCCAGCGGCCGTTCGCCCGTGGCGGCCGTATGTTCGGCGACCGCCTGTTGCAGATGGCGCCATTCCTCGTCCGGCGGCATGTGCTGATAATCGATCCAGCGCCAGCCATGGGTGGCGATTTCCCAATCGGCCTCTTTCATCGCCGCGACCACCTCCGGGTTGCGCGCCAAGGCCATGGAGACGCCGAACACGGTGACCGGCAGGCCGCGATCGGTGAACAGGCGCCACAGCCGCCAAAAGCCCGCCCGGCTGCCATATTCGTACATGGACTCCATGTTCAGGTTGCGCGCTCCCTGGACCGGCACGGCGCCGATGCTTTCCGACAGAAACGCCTCAGACGCGGCATCGCCGTGCAGGATGCTGTTCTCGCCGCCTTCCTCGTAATTGACCACGAACTGCACCGCGACCCGGGCGCCACCGGGCCAGGCCGGGTCCGGCGGGGTTCGGCCATAGCCGATCAGATCGCGAGGATAGTCGGTCGCGGTCACCGGCTGATCGTCGCCTCGATCTGGCCGTGCGGGTCGGCTGCCGGAATGAAGACAAACGTGCTGTCCTCGACACCAAAGCGGCCGAGATCCGTCGGCAGATAATGCAGGTTGGGCATCGCCAGGCTGACCCGGTCGACTGTCGGCACCGCATCGAGGGCGGCGATGCCCATGCGGTACATGGTATCCTGCACCGACACGCTGTAGGTGTCGGCAAAGACGGCGTCAAAAACGGCCAAGATGGTCGTGCGGTCGGCCACGGCATCCTCGGGCAAGCCGCGATAATGCCAACGCGCGGTGAGCGCGGAGGCGAGAATGCGGTCGTCCGTTTCCGGCAGGCTGGTGTAGCGGTCCCGCAGAAAGTTCGTGAAGCCCGAACCGGTGGACTTCAACACCCGCCGCCCGTCGACACCGCCAACCGTCTCGCCGTCGCCGTCCCGGCCCCTGACCAGGCGCAGATAGGGCTGGCCATTGCCGTCCTGCGCAAAGGCGTGGGGGTGTTCCACGCCGTTCAAGGCCATGCGTTGCCAGACCGTCTCCCACGCCTCGATCGCGACCTGCTCGATATCGGCATAGAGGTCCAAAAACCGTCGGGCGAGCGCCTCGAGGTAATCCAGCGCCGGTCCGGGTCCCGTTTCGGCGGCCACAACATAGGCCAGGTTTTTCATCGTGTCGGTGGCAACGGTCGTGCTGTTGTCGGCCCGATCGAAGGCGACGCCGAACGCCTCGCCCCGCAGGGTGATCTTCACGTCGAGTTCGCTGACGTCCTGGCGTTGCTCTCGCCGGTCGACGCGCATGACCCGAACGCGTTCCTTGCCGTGACTGTGATCCGTCAGCCGATAGCTCATACCGTCCCCGCCCTCGTCAAGACCTGCGCCATAATGCGCATGTTGCAGCGCCAAAGCGGCTATTGCACGCGGAATATGCATGTGCAAACTGAACGGTCACGCTGCTGTCGCCGTGACGAAACATGATTAAGAAATGGGCAGATTAACGACGCACATATTGGATCAAAGCCGTGGCCGTCCGGCCGCCGGCGTGGCCGTGCGCCTTTACCGTATGGACGGCGAAACACAGGCGCTTGTCGCACAGGCAACCACGAACGATGACGGCAGGCTGGACCAGCCGATCCTGTCGGGGCCGGAGATGCGGGCGGGCCCGTACCAGTTGGAATTCGATGCCGGCGCCTATTTCGAAAGACTCGGCACGGCGCTTGCTTCAGGAACGTTCTTGGAGACCGTTGTGATCCGGTTTCGGATCGACGCTGAGGAGGAGCACTATCACGTGCCGTTGCTGTTGTCCCCGTACGGCTATGCCACCTATCGCGGCAGCTAGGGCCGGCCCATGACCCGATCAGCGATTCGGTTCGTGCATCGGGGCGCGGTCACGACGTTGGACGGTTTCGCGCCAACGCGGACGGTGCTGGAGTATCTGCGCGAGGATCTGCACCTGACCGGCACGAAGGAAGGCTGTGCCGAGGGGGATTGCGGCGCCTGCACGGTCATCCTTGGCCGTCCGGCCGATGACGGCACGATCCGCTTCGAGGCGCTGAACGCCTGTATTCTGTTCGTGGGTTCCCTGGACGGCGCCTGGCTGATCACGGTGGAGGATCTCGCGGGTCCGGACGGCACGCTGCACCCCGTGCAACAGGCGATGGTCGACCATCATGGCTCGCAATGCGGCTTTTGCACCCCGGGCTTCGTGATGACCTTGGCGGCGTATCAACTGGCAGGGGCCGAGGCGGAGACCAGAACCATCAATAGCTGGCTGGCCGGAAATCTCTGCCGTTGCACAGGCTATGGCCCGATCCAACAGGCGGCCCGCGAGGTTGCCGGCACGGACCAGCCAAGCTGGTTTGCAGAGGAAATCGAGACAGCCCTACCGTTGCTGCGGGTGCTGAACCGTGAATCCGTCGATGTGAACGGCCCAGGCGGTCGCTTCTTTGCCCCGCAGGACGCCGACGCATTGGCGACCTATCTCAGCGAGCATCGCGATGCCACATTGGTGGCCGGCGCCACAGATGTCGGCCTTTGGGCGACCAAGCAGCTTCGCGACCTGCCGCACTTGGTGAATGTCAAGTCGGCCCCCGACCTGGCCGAGATCACGGTGACCGACGCGATGATCGAGATCGGCGGCGCGGCCACGTACACCGACGCCGTGCCCGCCATTCTGGCGGATTATCCGGAAGCCGAGGCCATGTTCGACCGCCTGGGCGGCGTGCAGGTCCGCAATGCCGGCACCATCGGCGGCAACATCGCCAACGGCTCGCCGATCGGCGACAGCCCGCCCTTCCTGATCGCGGCTGGCGCCCGTCTGCGGCTGCGCCGAGGCGATGCGCGGCGCGAGTTGGCGTTGGAGGATTTCTTCATCGCGTACGGCAAACAGGATTTGCGGCCCGGCGAGTTCGTCGAGGCCGTGCTGCTGCCCCGGCGCGACCCCGACGCGCTGATCGGCGTCTACAAGATCTCCAAGCGGCGCGACCAGGACATCTCCAGCGTTCTGGCCGCCCTGGCCGTAACGGTCGATGGGTCCAGCGGCCTTTGCACCGACGCACGGCTGGCCTTTGGCGGCATGGCCGGCACGCCAGCGTTGGCTCCTCACGCCACGACCGCCCTAGTCGGCCAGGCCTGGACATTGGCAAGTGTTCGGCGGGCAAAATCGGCCCTGGCAGAGGACTTCGCCCCGCTGACCGATCATCGCGCCGCGGCCTGGTACCGGCTGGAAGTCGCCGGCAATCTGCTGGAGCGACTCTATTGGCAGCATCAGGGCGACCACGTCGCGACGGCGGCCCATGCCTGACGACACGACCCTCGCGGCCAAGACCGTCTCGGTCCGGCGCCCGCTGGCGCATGACAGCGCGGCAGGCCATGTTTCGGGGCTGGCACGCTATGTCGACGACATACCGGAACCGCCCGCGACCCTGCATGCATGCCCGGGATTGAGCCCCGCTGGACCCGGCGCCATTCGTGCCCTGGACCTGGCGCCCGTACGGGCCGCGCCCGGCGTCATCGCGGTGCTGACGGCCGAAGACGTGCCAGGCGAGAACAATGTCGGCCCGGTCGTTCACGACGAGCCCGTCTTTCCGGAACGGTCCGTCGATTTCGCCGGTCAACCGCTGTTCCTCGTGGTCGCCGAAGACCGGATGGCGGCGCGCATGGCGGCCCGGCTGGCGCAGGTCGAAATCGAAGCGGCCGACGGCATCTACACTGTGGACGAGGCCCTTGAAGCGGGGCTCGAACTGCATCCGCCCACCAAGATGGCCCGCGGCGATGTCGAAAGCGTCCTGGCAAGCGCCGCCGACCGGATCGAGGGCGAGATCCACATTGGCGGCCAAGACCATTTCTATCTCGAGGGCCAGGTCTCGCTGGCGGTGCCGCAGGAAGGCGACGATCTCACCATCTATTGCTCGACCCAGCACCCGTCGGAAGTCCAGATGCTGGTCGCCCATGCGCTGCATGTGCCGATCGTCGCGATCACGGTCGAGGTCCGGCGCATGGGCGGCGGCTTTGGCGGCAAGGAGACCCAGGCGGCACCGTTCGCCGTGATGGCGGCCCTGGCCGCGAGCAAGCTTCGGCGGCCGGTAAAGCTACGCCTGGATCGCGACGACGACATGATCGCGACCGGCAAGCGGCATGACTTTCTGGGCCGGTATTCGATCGGCGTGGACGATCAGGGGCTGATCCAGGCGGCCGACATTACGCTGGCGTCGCGCTGCGGCTTTTCCCACGACCTGTCGCGGCCGATCAACGACCGGGCCATGGCGCATAGCGACAACGCCTACTTCCTGCCGGCGGTGCGGATCACCTCGCATCGGTGCAAGACCCACACGGTCTCCAACACTGCCTTTCGCGGCTTCGGCGGCCCGCAGGGCATGATGGTGATCGAGCGGGCGATGGACGCTATTGCCGCCAAGCTGGGCGAGGACCCGCTGACCATCCGCCGGCGCAACCTCTACGGCATCGGCGAGCGCAACCTGACGCCCTACGACATGACGGTCGAAGACAATGTCGCGCCCGCGCTTGTCGATCAACTGGCCGCCGAGGCCAGCTACCCGGACCGGCGTGCCGAGATCATCGCGTTCAACAAGAACAGCCAGCTCACCAAACGCGGCATCGCGCTGACCCCGGTCAAATTCGGCATCTCGTTCACCAACACCTTCCTGAACCAGGCCGGCGCCCTGATCCACATCTATCGCGACGGCAGCATCCATCTGAACCATGGCGGCACAGAGATGGGCCAGGGCCTGTTCATCAAGGTCGCCCAGATCGTTGCGGACGAGTTCGGCCTACCCCTGGACCGCGTCAGGATCACGGCGACACGCACCGACAAGGTGCCGAACACATCCGCCACCGCCGCATCAGCGGGAACCGACCTGAACGGGCGGGCCGCCCAGGAGGCGGCGCGGACCTTGAAGGCGCGGCTCAGCGACATGTTCCGCCGGCACACCGGGTCGAAATCCAACATCATCCGGTTTGCCGATGGCGAGATCACCGATGGGCATTTGACCCTGCCCTTCTTCCAGGTCGTCAGCCTGGCCTATTTCGATCGGGTCTCGCTGTCCGCGACCGGCTATTACCGCACGCCCAAGATCAAATGGGACCCGGAGGCCGGCAAGGGGCGGCCATTCCTTTATTTCGGCTATGGCGCCTCGGTTTCGGAGGTCGAAATCGACACGCTGACGGGCGAGTACGAGGTGTGCGCGGTCGATATTCTGCACGATGTCGGACGGTCGCTGAACCCGGCGGTGGATTTGGGCCAGATCGAAGGCGGCTTCATCCAGGGCATGGGCTGGCTGACTTGCGAGGAGTTGGTCTTCGACGACCGCGGCAATCTGAAGACCCACGCCCCGTCGACCTACAAGATCCCCTGCGCCGGCGACCGGCCGGAACGGTTCTCGATCCGCCTGTTCGACAATGAAAACAAGGAAGGCAACCTCTACCAATCCAAGGCAGTCGGCGAACCGCCCTTGATGCTGGCGATCTCCGTCCACTCCGCGCTCTGCCACGCGATCTCCGGGGCCGGACCGGACCGCTGGTGGCCGAACCTGGACGCACCAGCGACACCTGAGCGGGTGTTGCGCGCCTTGACCGAGGCCAAGGCGCAATGACGGCGATCAAGGTGACGGTCGCCGAAACCCTCGGCTCCGCGCCGCGCGGGGCCGGTGCGACGATGATCGTGCGCACCGACGGCCAGGCCGGTTCCATCGGCGGCGGCGCCTTGGAGAAGCGGGCGATCGAAGTCGCGCGTGAGATGTTGGCCGAGGGCACGGAGCATCTGGAGCTGCGACTGCCGCTGGGGCCAACACTGCAACAATGCTGTGGCGGCTATGTGATCCTGGACCTGGCGGCAACAGAGCAATGCGACGTCGAACCCTACGACCGGCATGAAACGCTCTTCCTCTACGGGGCTGGCCATGTCGGCCGGGCCGTTGTCCAGGCGCTTTCACCCTTGCCTTTCGACATCGTTTGGGTTGACGCGCGTGAGGACTGGCGTCCGACAGCCGGCAACCACTGTTACGCCATTTCGGGCGATCCTCTAGCCGTCGCACGCGAGGCCACTTCTGACGCCTACCACCTGATCATGACCCATGATCATGGCTTGGACCTGGAGCTTTGCGATGTCCTGCTCCGGCGCGCCGACACGGCCCATGTCGGCCTGATCGGGTCGACCTCAAAAAGGGCACGCTTTGTCAGCCAGCTCCGCGCGCGGGGGCTGACCGAGGGCCAGATCGGGCGACTGGTTTGCCCGATCGGCGTCGTCGGCATCAAGGGCAAGGAACCGGCCGTGATCGCCGCCGCCGTGGCCGCCGAACTGCTGCTGGTGCGCAGCCGGCGCATGCGTATGACCGATCAAGAAGACGGCGCGCTGCATGCCTGAGGCGCCGCTCTTGGAACTGGTCGGCATCACCAGACGCTTTCCGGGCGTGCTGGCCAACGATGACATCGACTTCGCGATCACTCCCGGCGAGATCCATGCGCTGTTGGGCGAGAACGGCGCCGGCAAGTCGACGCTAATGAAGATCATCGCCGGGCTGCTGGCGCCGGACGAGGGTGAAATACGGTGGCAGGGCCGGCCTGTGACCATCCGCTCCCCCATCGCAGCCCGCGATCTCGGCATCGGCATGGTGCACCAGCATTTTGCCCTGTTTGAAGGGCTGAGCGTGTCAGAGAACATCGCGCTCAGCCTGCCTAAGGCGGTGCCGGGGGCGGCGCTGACCCGGCGGCTGAACGCGGTGGCCAAGCAGTACGGGCTGAAGCTGAACCCGGACGCCCATGTCTTCGAACTGTCGGCCGGCGAAAAACAGCGTATCGAGATCGTGCGAACCCTGTTGCAAGAGCCCAAGCTGCTGATCCTGGACGAACCCACCTCCGTGCTCACGCCGAGCGAGACGGAGCAGCTGTTCGATACGCTGCGGCGGCTTGCCGCCGACGGCACAGCCATCGTCTTCATCTCTCACAAGCTGCAGGAGGTGCGTCGCCTATGCGATCAGGCCACCATCCTGCGCGGGGGCCGGGTGGTGGCCGATTGTCGGCCTTCAGATGTGGACGCCGAACAGATCGCCGAGTTGATGCTGGGCGACCGGCCGCCGGCGACCGAGCGCCAGGACCGGCAAGCGGGGGCAACCATCCTAAAGGTCAAAGATCTGGAACTGGCGCGATCGGGCGGCGCCAAGCCGCTGATTGTCGACGAGCTGAGCCTGCGTGCCGGTGAGATCGTCGGCGTGGCGGGCGTTGCCGGCAATGGCCAGGAGGCGCTCTATCGCGCGCTTTCGGGCGAAGACCTGGCCGCGCGCCCGGACTGCATCACCTACAACGACAAGCCGATCGGCCGCAGCGGACCCAACGCGCGCCGCGCCGCCGGCATCGCGTTTCTGCCGGAGGAACGGCTGGGCCACGCGGCGGTGCCGAACTTCACGCTGACCGACAATGCGCTCTTGTCTAACCTGATCGACCGTCGGCTGCATCGGCGCGGCTGGATCTTCCGCGGGCGGCTGTCCCGCCGGGCCCAGGATATCAGCGACGGTCACGACGTCCGGCACAGCGGCATCGACCAGTTGGCCAGCGGCCTGTCCGGCGGCAATTTGCAGAAGTTCGTCGTCGGCCGCGAATTGGACAAGCAACCCGCCTGCCTGATCATCGACCAGCCGACCTGGGGCGTCGACCCGGGTGCGGCGACCCGCATCCGCGACGCGCTGCAGCGTTTGGCGGCGAACGGTGCGGCCATTCTGGTGATCAGCCAGGATCTGGACGAGTTGATCGGCCTGTGCGACCAGCTCGCCGTCCTGCATGACGGCGTGCTGTCACCGACCCGACCGGTTCAAGACTGGACCATCCATGCGCTGGGACTCGCCATGACAGGGGCCGAGCCCACCGCACCAGCCGAGGCCGAGCCGGCACCGCTGAGGGCCTTGCCATGATCAGGCTGGTACCGCGCACGAGACCGTCACTGCTGCTGCAGGCCGGCACCAGTGTCCTGGCCGTTCTGCTGACGCTGCTGTTCGGCATGATCATGTTCGCACTGCTGGGCAATCCGCCGTTCGAGGTCTTGTCGGTCTTCCTCACCAGCCCTCTGTCCAGCCTCTTCGACATCAGCGATCTGCTGGTCAAGGCCGGGCCCCTGATCCTGATCGCGCTGGGCCTGGCCGTCGGTTATCGCGCCAACATCTGGAACATCGGGGCGGAGGGCCAGTTCCTGCTTGGCTCCATCTTCGGCATGGGCGCCGTTCTGGCGCTGGGCAACCCGGCGACGATTTGGGCGGTTCCGGTCGTCTTGATCGCGGGTGCTGTCGGCGGGATGCTGTGGGCGGCGATCCCGGCCGCGCTGCGCACCGCGTTCAATGCCAGCGAGCTGCTGACCAGCCTGATGCTGGTCTATGTCGCCCAGCAACTGCTGTACTTCATGGTCAATCAGGTCTGGAAGAACCCGCTGTCGTTCGGCTGGCCCGAGACGGTGGAGTTGCACGAGGCCTTGCAGCTGCCAGCCCTGGTCGACGGCACCGGTATCCATGCCGGGCTGATCATCGTGGTGACGATTGCCGCCGTGCTGGCCATCCTGACCTTCCGCACCACCTTCGGCTATCGCATGCGCATGGCCGAACTGACGCCGAAAGCCCTGCGCTTCGCAGGCTTCGGCGAGAAGGCGACGATCTGGATCAGCCTGCTGTTGAGCGGCGGTCTGGCCGGCCTGGCCGGCGCCATCGAGCTGTCGGCGACGTTCGAAAAGCTGAACGACCAGTTCAGCCTTGGGTATGGCTTCACGGCCATAATCGTCGCGTTCCTTGGCCGGCTGAACCCGATTGGCATCGTGCTGGGCGGTTTGCTGGTTGGCTTCACCTTCGTCGGCGGCGACTGGATCCGCGTCTCGCATGGCATCAATGACGCGGCGGCCGATGTGTTCCAGGCCAGCCTGCTGTTCTTCGTTCTGGCCTGCGACCTGATCACCCGCTACCGGGTGCAATGGGTCCGGCATGGCCAACCGAAGCGGGTGCCCGCCGAATGAGCGGCCTGTTTGAATTCGTGATCAGCAATCTGCTGACGGTTTCCTTCGCCGTTGCCGTCATCGGCGCCGCCACGCCCCTGCTGTTGGCCGCCACCGGCGAACTGATCGTCGAGCGGTCCGGCGTGTTGAACCTGGGTGTCGAGGGCATGATGCTGGCCGGCGCGCTCGCCGGCTTTGCCGCCTCGCAGGAGCTGAGCTACGCGGTCGGCATTCCAGCCGCCGCGCTGGCCGGCGCCCTTTTGGCGCTGATCTTCGCTTTCTTCAGCCAGACCCTGCTGACCAACCAGGTCGCCACCGGCCTGGCGCTGACCATTTTCGGCATCGGCATCACCAAGCTGATCGGCGAGCCCTATACCGGCACCCCGTTGGAACCCATGGCGCCGCTGTTTTCGGAAAGCCTGCAGCGGATACCGGTGATCGGCCCGATAGTGTTCGGCCACGACCCGTTCGTTTACCTGTCGGTGATCGGCATCGTGGGCACCTGGTACTTCCTGTTTCGTACCCGCGCCGGGCTGATCCTGCGCGCTGTTGGCGAGGACCACAGCTCCGCCCACGCGCTGGGCTGTCACGTGGTCCGCATTCGGTATGCCGCGATCCTGGTCGGCGGTGCCTTCGCCGGCCTGGGCGGCGCCTACATGTCCATGGTCAAGACGCCGCAGTGGAATGAGGGCATGACCGCCGGGTCCGGCTGGATCGCGCTTGCGCTGATCGTGTTCGCGACCTGGCGGCCGATGCGCCTTTGGCTCGGCGCCTATCTGTTCGGGGCGCTTCTGGTCCTGCAATTGCGCATTCAGGGCACGGGCGTTTCGGTTGGCGTGACCTATTTCCTCACCATGGTGCCCTATCTGGCCACCATCCTGGTGCTGGTGATCATGTCGTGGGACAAGGTGGCGCTGCGGCGCCACGCTCCCGCCAGCATCGGCAAGATATTCAAACCGGCCTCGTGACGGGGCCAAGTCCACCCCGAGAAACCATCGCAACAGGAAGGTAGATGATGAAGGGTTTGAAAGCAGTTCTCGCAAGCGCCGCAGCAGCCGTGTCCTTGACGGCATTCGGGCCGGCGTCGGCCCAGGACGATCCGTTTCGCGTCGGGTACATCTATGTCGGCCCGATCAGCGACCATGGCTGGTCTTATCAACACGATCAGGGCCGGCTGGCCGTCGAGGCGCATTTCGGCGACCAGGTCGAGACCCAATATGTTGAGAATGTCGCCGAGGGTCCGGATGCCGCGCGCGTGCTGCGCCAGTTGGCCAGCAGCGGCGTCGACATGATCTTCGCGACCTCGTTCGGCTTTGGGGACTCGGTCATCGAAATGGCCGAGCAGTTTCCCGACGTCTATTTCGAACACGCTACCGGTTACCAGCGCGCCGACAATGTTGCGACCTATTCCGGCCGCTTCTACGAGGGCCGGACGATCCTCGGCAACATCGCTGGGCAACTGACCGAAACCAACCAGATCGGCTATATCGCCTCGTTCCCCATCCCCGAGGTCGTGCGCGGCATCAACGCCTTTGCGATCGAACTGCGCCGGGTCAACCCGAACGCGGAGGTCGACGTGGTCTGGGTCAACACCTGGTACAATCCCTCACTTGAGGCCGAAGCGGCAACGGCCCTGATTGACCAGGGCGCGGACATCATCGTCCAGCACACCGACAGCCCTGCGGCCTTGCAGGTCGCGGAGGAGCGCGGCGTGTATGCCTTCGGGCAGTCTTCCGACATGATCGCGTTCGCACCCGACGCGCAACTGACGGCCATCGTCGACGACTGGAGCCAATACTATATCGACCGGGTACAGGCGGCGATGGAGGGTACCTGGGCGTCGACGGACACCTGGGACGATATCGACGCCGGCATGGTTTTCATGGCCGACTACACCAACATGCCGGACGACGTCGCCCAGGATGCCCAAGCGCTTGAGCACGCAATTGTCGCCGGGCAGCGCCATCCGTTCCAAGGCCCCATCTACGCCCAGGACGGGTCGGAGATCGTGGCCGAGGGCCAGGTCTTGGATGACCAATCCCTGTTGACGATGGACTATTTCGTCGAGGGCGTGACCGGCAGCATGCCGAACTGACGCGCCGCGCGTGCACCGACGGGCGGTGTATCGGCTATGCCGCCCGTCGCGATCCTGACGATAACGCTTGAAGGCCATCGGGCGGCGCCAGCAGGTAATGTGATGCAGCCTACGGTTTCCCGGATTAGACTACCGTGCGCTGACTGATACCAATTGCGCGAGAAACTGGCCCATGCTGATCCAGAAAATGCCTCTGCTGGCTGTCTTCGCCCTTGTCCTTGGCGTCACTCAGCAAGGCTCGGCGCAAGACGACCCGCTGTCGATCGCGTTCGTCTACGACAGCGCGATCGAAAACAACAGTTGGACCGGCCAGCACAATGCAGGGCGGCAAGCGATCGAGGCGCATTTCGGCGATCGCGTGACGACGCAATATGTCGAGAGTGTTGAACCGGGGCCGGACGCCGCATCGACAATGCAGGACCTGGCCAATGGCGGCGTCGATATGATCTTCGCCACCTCCGTCGCGTTCTCCGACACGACGGTCAGCGTTGCCGCGCAGTTCCCGGACGTCTTCTTCGAAAATGCAAACGGTGACACCACGGCGGACAATGTCGCGACCTACGCGGCGCGTGACTATCAAGGCATGACGATCGAGGGGCACATTGCCGGACAGCTGACGGCGACCAACGAAATCGGCATCGTCGCCCCGTTCCCAATCCCGGTGGTCATGCGCAACATCAACGCGTTCGCCATCGAGATGCGCCGCGTCAATCCGAACGCGAACCTGAACGTCGCCTGGATCAATCGCTGGAACGATCCGCCCGCCGCGACCGAAGCCGCGAACACGCTGGTCGACAACGGCGCCGACATCCTGGTCCAGTTCTCCGACAGCCCGGCGGTTCTGCAGGTCGCGCAGCAGCGCGGGATTCTCGGCTTCGGATTGTCATCCGATATGCGGTCATTCGCACCCGACGCCCAACTGACGGCGGTCGTGAACGATTATGGACCCTACTACATTTCCCGGGTTCAGGCGGCCCTGGACGGAACCTGGCAATCGACGGCGACGTGGGATGGCCTTGGCACGGACATGGTCACCATGGCCGACTACACGAACATGCCGGAGGACGTCGCAAACAGCGCCCGCGCCTTGGAGCAGGCCCTGGCCTCCGGTCAGCGGCGATCCTTCCAGGGTCCCATCTCTGCCCAGGGCGGCTCGGAAATCGTGGCCGAAGGGCAAGTCCTTGGTGACGAGTCCCTACTGACCATGGATTTCTTCGTCGAGGGTGTGATCGGCGCCGCACCGAACTAGAAGAAGGGTGATCGCACCTTCAGATCCGGCCCGGTCGAACGCGCAGTCATGAGAGAGAGCATGGAAATCAGCGATTTCGTGGCCGGCCTGCCGAAGGTCGAACTCCATCTGCACATCGAAGGCTCGCTGGAGCCAGGCATGATGCTGGATCTCGCCAAGCGCAACGACATCCCCCTGATCCACAAAGACGAGGCCGCCCTGTTGGAGGCCTATCAGTTCACCCAGCTTCAGGACTTTCTGGATCTATACTATGAAGGCATGTCCGTCCTGCTGACCGAGCGGGATTTCTACGACCTGACCTGGGCCTATCTTGAAAAGGTGGCGGCGCAGAATACGCGCCACGTGGAAATCTTCTTCGACCCGCAAGGCCATACCAGCCGCGGCATCGCGTTTGAGACGGTGCTAAGTGGGATCAGACGCGCGCTCGACGACGGGGAGCGACATCTCGGTATCAGCAACCGGTTGATCATGTGTTTCCTGCGCCATCTTAGCGAAGCGGACGGATTTGCGACGCTGGAGCAGGCCTTGCCGCATCGGGACGAGATTTACGGTGTGGGCCTCGATTCATCAGAGCTCGGCTATCCGCCGTCGCGCTTCGAACGGTTGTTTACGCGCTGCCGCGATGAGGGGTTCGCCTTGGTCGCCCACGCCGGCGAGGAAGGACCTGCCCATTATGTGCAAGAGGCCGTCGACCTTTTGAGGGTTCAGCGCATCGATCACGGCAATCGCGCGATGGAAGACCCCGCGCTGGTGACACGCATCGCCAAGGCCGGCATCCCGCTCACCGTCTGCCCGCTGTCGAACGTGCGGCTGCAGAACGTCGATCGGATCGAAAACCACCCGATTGGGCGCATGATGGCCGCCGGCTTGAAGGTGACCATCAACTCCGACGATCCGGCCTATTTCGGCGGCTATATGAACGAGAATTTTCAAGCGGTCATGGATGGGCCGAACCTGTCGCGTGACGACGTCGTGATTGCGGCAAGCAACGCGATCGAGGCAAGTTTCGCCACGCCGGACCGCAAAGAGGCCCTGCATGCGGAACTGCAAGCCTATCTGGCCGCGTAGGCACCCTCTTCGATCCTGCCGGTCCAAGCGTTTGGGGATTGTGGTAGCCGGCGCGGCCATAACCGTTCAATAATCTGGGCCTTCCTTCGATAACCGGAGCGCATCATGGCGCTGAAGGCCTCGCAACTCCGCCATGCCGTCGAGCTGGCACGGCACGGCAACTTTCACCAGGCGGCGGAACAGCTTCAGATCTCGCAGGCCGGGCTGTCGCGCAGCATCCAATCGCTGGAATCCAATCTCGATACCAAGCTGTTCGACCGGCTGGGCTCCGGCACCGCGCCGACGACGCTGGGCCGATTGGTGGTTGAGCGCGGTGCGGAGATCGTCGAGGCGTTGGACGATCTTGAGCGCGAAGTACGCCTCACCCTTGGATTGGAGGTCGGCTCGCTGGCCATCGGTGCCGGCCCCTACCCCATGGTCCTTTCGGTCATGCCCGCACTCGGGCGCCTTCTGGCCGAACGGCCCAAGCTCAGAGTCCGTGCCAAACAGCATGATTGGCTGTCGGTTACGGACGCCGTCACCCACCACGACGTCGACCTCGCAGTTGCCGAGATCTCTCACGCCAAAGAGTTGGATCATCTGGAAACCAGCCTGATCGGCCAACACCAGCTCTATTTCTTCGCCCGTCCGGACCACCCGCTGCTGAAGGACACGCCGCCGTCGTTTGACGATATCGTCCGCTTTCCGATCATCGGCACGCCGGTGCCCGAGCGGGTCGCCGGTCACTTCAATCGCCGACAGGCTACGACGTATAGAACCTCGCCAAGTTCGGTCTTGCGGCCCAGCGTCGAGGTTGACGATCTGATGGATGCCCTGGCGGTGGTCGGCCAATCGGACGTGCTGATCGTCGCGCCGTTCACACTGGCGGAAGAGCGGCTGGACCAGGGCCGCCTGGCCGTCCTGCCCCTGGTCGCGCCCTGGTTCAAACTGTCTTACGGCATCATCCGCATTCGCCACCGATCGCTGTCACCGGCCGCGACCGCCTTCGTCGAATTCCTGTTGGGCGAAGAGGCACAGACGCGCGAACGCGAGCGCCGTCTGGCCGAAAGATGGCTGCCCGATCTCGTCGCTTCGGGCGACGCGGTTCAGCAGAAATAGGCGATGTAGCGGACCCGTGCGGCAGGTCACTGCTTGGCCGGTTCTCCCTCGTCTGACTTCGCGACGATGACCGGCAGCACTTCCCGCACCAGGGCCGCAGCCCCGCTCGCGACCGCGGACGTGAACACGTTGAAGTCGATATGGCTGTCGACGCCGGCCAGGTCCGACAGGGTGCGCAGCACCAGCCATGGCACGCCCAAGCGCTCGGCGACCTGCGCCATGGCGCCGCCCTCCATCTCGACCGCCAACGCACCGGTTTCGCCGAACAGGCGGTTGCGCGCTTCCTCGCTGTTGACGAACTGATCGCCCGTCAGGATCGTTCCGAAGTTGACCGTCGGCTGCCGGTCTTCGATGGGCAAATGGCCGGGCAGGCGCGGCAGCCGAAAGCCGTGCAGCGTGCTCTTCAGCGTATCGACGACGTCCGTATCCAAAGCATAGCCGTGATCGGTCGGAATGCCCGGCAACGGCGGCACGCCCGGCTGATAGCGAACGAAGCCGTCGGCGGCCAGCGCGCCATAGTCATGTTGGATCACACGGGTTGCGACCACCGCGTCGCCGATGGCCAAATCGGGCGACAAGCCGCCCGCGACACCTGAGAATATCAGTCCTCCACAACCAAACTGTTGGATCAGCAACGTGGCGACCACGGCCGTCTGGACCTTTCCCAGGCCGGCTTCAACGATGACGAGGGGAATGTCCTCCAGGACACCGTTGCGAAACTCCCAACCCGCCTCCCGGACCACGGGGGAGCTGTCGACGAAGTCTTCGAAATACGAAAACTCCGCCGGCAGGGCGGAGATCAAACCAACCGGTCGGGACATGGCTGTACCTGCTCCTCGGTATGCATCGCTGATCGGGCTATAGTGACGCCCATGAGTTTGGCTCAAAACACCGCCGGATCGGAAGCGCTATCATTGCCGCCCCTGTTCACCGGCTGGTTTCGCCAGCGCGGCTGGCAGCCCCATGCCCACCAGCTGGCAGTGTTGGACGCCGTGCAGGCGGGGCACGACGTCCTGCTGACCGCACCCACCGGCGGCGGCAAGACCCTGTCGGGCTTCCTGCCCAGCCTGATCGAGTTGGCCGAACGGCCGCGCGAGGGCCTGCACACGCTCTACATCTCGCCCCTGAAAGCGCTGGCGGTCGATATCCACCGCAACCTGGAAACACCGATCGCCGAGATGCGGCTGTCGATCCGGCACGAGACCCGGACGGGCGACACGCCGCACGCCAAGCGGGAGCGTCAGCGGCGGCGGCCGCCGAACCTGTTGATGACCACGCCGGAAAGCCTGGCGCTGCTTCTCTCCTACAACGATGCCGGCCGCCTGTTCCGGCCTTTGCGAACGATCGTGATTGACGAGATTCACTCCGTCGTCGGCACCAAGCGCGGCGACCTGCTGTCGCTTGGCCTGGCACGGCTGCGGCGCCTGGCACCACACAGCCGGCGCATCGGCCTGTCGGCGACCGCTGCCCATCCGGACGCCCTGGCCGAGTGGCTGGGCGGCTTCGATGCAGCACCGGTCCACCGTGTCATCGGCAAGCCGGGGCCGGCACCCAAGGTTGAGATCCTGCAGCCGGCGGCGCGCATCCCCTGGTCCGGCCATATGGGCATGCACGCCCTGCCGGAGATCTATGACCGTATCCGCCGGGCCGGCACCACCATCGTCTTCGTCAACACGCGCGCGCAGGCGGAGTTGGTGTTCCAGGCGCTGTGGCGCATGAACGAGGATGATCTGCCCATCGCGCTGCACCATGGCAGCCTGGCCGTCGAACAGCGGCGCAAGGTCGAGGCCGCCATGGCGGCGGGCAAGCTGCGCGCCGTCGTGGCGACCTCGTCGCTCGATCTCGGCATCGATTGGGGCGCCGTCGACCTGGTCATGCAGATCGGCGCGCCCAAAGGCGTCAGCCGCTTGCTGCAGCGCATCGGCCGGGCCAATCACCGGTTCGACCAGGCGTCGGAGGCCGTGCTGGTGCCCGCCAACCGGTTCGAGGTGCTGGAGTGCCGCGCCGCCGTCGATGGCGTGCGTGAAATGACGCTGGACGGCGATCCGCCGCCGCCTGGCGGTTTGGATGTGCTGGCCCAGCATGTGCTGGGCATGGCCTGCTCCGCACCGTTCGATGCCGACGACCTTTTCGAAGAGGTCTGCACCGCCGCGCCCTACGCCAGGCTGGCGCGCAGCGACTTCGATGCGGTGGTCGATTTCGTGGCCACCGGCGGCTATGCGCTCGGCAGCTACGACCGGTTTAAGCGCCTGAAACGCGACGATGCCGGCCACTGGAAAGTCTCAGGGGCCCAGGTCACCCGGCTCTACCGCATGAATGTCGGCACCATCGTCGAGATGATGACCTTAAAAGTCCAGCTTGGCCGCGGCCGGATGCTGGGCGAGGTCGAGGAGTACTTCGTCAACGCCCTGACACCGGGCGACACGTTCATCTTCGCCGGCCGACTGCTGCGGTTTGAGCGCATGCGTGAGAACATCGTGGTCGTCTCGCTCGGCGACGGCGGCGAGCCGAAGGTGCCGGCTTATGCGGGCGGCAAACTGCCGCTGACCACGCACCTTGCCGACCGCGTCCGGGCGATGCTCGCCGAGCCTAAGAACTGGCGCAACCTGCCGCCCCCGGTGACAGAGTGGCTGTCGCTGCAGCGCTGGCGCTCGGTACTGCCGAAGAAGGGCGGTTTGCTGGTCGAGACCTTCCCGCGTGGCAACAAGGTCTATCTGGTGGCCTATTGCTTCGAAGGCCGCAATGCGCATCAGACGCTGGGCATGCTGTTGACCAAGCGCATGGAACGCATGGGCCTGCACCCGCTGGGCTTCGTCGCCACGGACTATGTGCTGGGCATCTGGGGGCTGGAGCGGGCGACCGATATGGACGCCCTGTTCGACGAGGACCTGCTGGGCGACGACCTCGAAGAGTGGATGGACGAGTCCAGCATGCTGCGTCGCGCGTTCCGCAAGGTCGCGACCATCGCCGGCGTGATCGAGCAACGCCATCCGGGCCTGGAGAAAAGCGGGCGCCAGATGGTCTTCAGCGCCGACCTGATCTACGACGTCCTGCGCCGGCACGAGCCAGACCACATCCTGCTGCGCGCCACGCGACGAGATGCCGCGCGCGAACTGATCGATATCGGCCGCGTCGGCGCCATGCTGCGCCGGGTCAAGGGCAAGATCGTTCACAAGTCACTCGACCAGGTCTCGCCCCTCGCGGTGCCTGTTCTACTGGAAATCGGCCGCGAACAGGTCAAGGGCGGCGCCATCGACGCCCTGCTTGCCGAGGCGGAGGAGGACTTGTTGGAAGAGGCCATGCCGGAGCTGTCGGACGACGCCGGTGCCGCCAAGGCCAGCCAATCCCGCCTGCCCCTTTAGGATAGTTGGAATGCTGAGCCTCGCGCGTTGCGCTTGCTCCGCAAGGTCCCTCGCCCTACCCTGTGGCGTCTCGAATCGAAAGGGGACTTACAGTCATGGGTAGAAACCTGGTGATCTTGATCATCGTGATCATCATCGCGGTGCTCGTCTACTTCTTCGTCTTCGATAGAGAAGAAGTCGTCGAAGAGACCGTCACGGATGAGACCACGGAAACCAACGGTGATGGTGACGGGGACGGTGACGCGACCACGGATACCAGCAACTAGCAACCCGGCTGGGGGGCGGCCGTGACTGAACGGGGTTACAGCCTGATCGATGATCGATATGGATGAACCTGCGCCCCTCCATGAATTCGTGACGGCCGATGCAGAGACTGCGTCGGCCGTTTCGGACTCTGGCCCAACCGCCTCTAGCCCGGCCGTGGCCGGATGCGTCCAGGCGATCGTCAATGGCGCACACCTCTTGCTTGATCCGTCCGGCGCGGTCTATTGGCCCGATCAACGGTCGCTGATCGTCGCCGATCTGCATCTGGAAAAGGGCAGCGCGTTCGCATCGCGTGGCCGGTTTCTGCCCCCTTACGACACCGCCCACACGTTGGATCGGCTTGCGCATGTGATCCGGCGGTTCGACCCGACCCGCGTGATCTGCCTGGGCGACAGTTTTCATGATCCGGCAGCAGGCGGCCGCATCTCTCAAACCGACCTGGCCCGGCTGGCGACCTTGATGGGCGAGCGGGATTGGATCTGGGTCAGCGGCAACCACGATCCGGCCCAAATACATCCAATCCTGGGCGCGTCAGTCGGCGAGTGGCGCACGGGGCCGCTGGTCCTGAGGCACGAGGCAGAGCCTGACGGCATAAGCGATCTTTCCGGTCACTTTCATCCGACGGCTTTGGTGGCGACGCGCGCGCGACGTGTCAGGCGGCGCTGTTTCGTGCACGACGAAAGCCGCCTGATCCTGCCGGCTTTCGGCGCCTATACCGGGGGCCTGAACATCTTGACGCCGGCGGTTCGACGGCTTCTCGAACGCGGCTTCAAAACCTGGCTGATTGGCGACCGCCGGCTCTACGCCGTGCCGCGCAAAAGGCTGCTTGCGGACAACAGCCGCGTGACGGACCGTTAGGCGGCCACAGGAAGGGCCCGACCAAGCGGCCGGGCCCCTGAAATGCGGGAAAGGCAACCGATCCTTACATGTCCGGCGGCAGGATCACCGCATCGATGACATGGATGACGCCATTGTCGGCAGCGACATCCGCGGCAACCACGTTGGCGCCGTTCACGGTAACGCCGTCGCCCGTACCGTCGACGGTGACATTGCTGCCCTCAACGGTGGCCAGCTCGACCGTCGCGCCGGCGGCATCGGCGGCCATCACCTCGCCCGGCACCACGTGATAGGTCAGGACGGCGACCAGTTGATCCTGGTTCTCAGGCTCCAGCAGGCTTTCCACCGTGCCCTCGGGCAGGGCCGCAAAGGCATCGTCGGTCGGCGCGAACACGGTGAACGGGCCATCGCCGCGCAAGGTCTCTTCAAGCCCGGCGGCCTGAACCGCGGCGACGAGCGTCGTGAAGGTGCCGGCCCCGACCGCCGTATCGACGATATCGTCCGCCTGGGCCGCCAGCGGCATCAGGGCAAGCGGCAACGCGATTGCGGTGGCGCGGACCAATTTCAAACTCTTCATCTTGATCTCCCCTAGAGGTGTTTGCTGATGAACATTCTCGAGACCAGTCACGCCCGGATCGCGTGCTCATACTGCTGCTCTCCGCACGTCTGGCGCTCGTGGCAGGCGAATTAGGCGCCGCCGAACGCTCGTCAACCTCTTGAAATAAAAAGAAAAATTTTTTGTGTCCGGGTGATCCATCCCGACATTCGCGTCGTAATGCAGGTGTTGTAATAACTCAGAACAAGGATCGAGAGGCGTGTCGACGGAAGGTTCCTTCATCCACGCTCCCACGATACCGATTGGCTAGTGACCCGTTGAAACAAAGAGCTTTGTCGCTGTTCCCAAACTTCTTTCGGCTCGGCAAGTGACCGACGCCCCCACGATCGTTTGGTTTCGCCAGGATCTGCGGCTGGCGGACAATCCGGCACTGGCACGAGCGGCAAAGTCCGGCGCACCGGTGCTTGCCCTCTACGTGCTGGATGACGAAACGGAAGGGCCGTGGCGTTTGGGCGGCGCGTCGCGGTGGTGGCTGCACCACGCGCTTGCCGCGCTGGACCGAGACTTGATGCAGCTAGGCACGCGATTGACCCTGAGGCGGGGCGCTGCCGACCGGGTCGTGATGGACCTCGTCGACGAGGTGGGCGCTGCGTCCGTTACCTGGAATCGCTGCTACGAGCCGGGCGCAAGAGAGCGTGATGCCAGGCTGAAGGCCGCCTTGAAGGCGCGCGGCATTGATGTCACCAGCCACAATGCGGCCCTGCTGTGCGAGCCTTGGACCGTCTCCACGCAAGACGACAAGCCTTATCGCGTCTTCACGCCGTTCTGGCGGGCGTGCCTCAATCTGCCCGAACCGGCCGCACCCGAAAAGGCGCCTACCCGGCTGGCGGGGCCGGCTGACCAACCCGCATCCGACGCGGTCGAGGACTGGGCGCTGTTGCCGTCCGCGCCGGACTGGGCGGGCGGCCTGCGCGAGACCTGGCAACCCGGCGAAGCGGCCGCGGCTGCGCAGCTTGACGCGTTCCTTGACGGCACCATCGATGGCTACGGCAGGCTGCGCAACCGGCCGGACATCGACGGCACGTCGCGCCTGTCCCCGCATCTCCATTTCGGCGAGATCGGACCGCGCCAGATCTGGCATGCCGTGAAGGCTCGCTTGGCCAACGATGGCCCGAAATCAACCGAGTCGTCCGCCTGGTCGTTCTTGCGGGAACTTGGCTGGCGCGAGTTTTCCTACAACCTGCTCTACCACTTTCCGCGCCTGCCGACGGAGCCGTTGGATCAACGCTTCGCCGACTTTCCCTGGGGCGCGCGCAACGACGCGGCGCTCGCGGCCTGGCAACGCGGCCTCACCGGCTATCCGATCGTCGATGCCGGCATGCGCCAGCTTTACGCCATCGGCTGGATGCACAACCGCGTGCGCATGATCGTCGCCAGCTTTCTGATCAAGGATCTGATGATCCCCTGGCAGCAAGGCGAAGCCTGGTTCTGGGAGACGCTGGTCGATGCCGATCTGGCCAACAACGCCGCCAGCTGGCAGTGGGTCGCCGGCTGCGGCGCCGACGCCGCACCCTACTTCCGGGTCTTCAACCCGGTTCTGCAAGGCGAGAAGTTCGACGCCGACGGCACCTATGTGCGTCGATGGGTGCCTGAGCTCTCCAGCCTGCCTAACCGTTACATTCACAAACCCTGGGAAGCGCCGGCCGACGCGCTGAAGGCAGCGGGCGTGACGCTGGGCGAGACCTATCCACGCCCCCTGGTCAACCACGCCGATGCGCGGAAGGCCGCCCTGAACGCCTACGAAACCGTCAAGGCAAGCGCGTAATGCCGCAGGAACGAGGACAGCCATGAAGATCGCCATTATCGGCAGCGGCATTACGGGGCTCAGCGCTGCTTGGCTGCTGAACCGGCAGCATGACATCGTGGTCTATGAGCAGGCCGACCGCGTAGGCGGCCATTCCAACACGGTCGATGCGCCGGTGGGCCTGGATGGCTCGGACGTCCCGGTCGACACCGGCTTCATCGTCTTCAACGACCAGACCTATCCGAACCTGGTCGCCCTGTTCGATCGGTTGGGTGTACCTGCGACCGACACCTCCATGTCGTTTTCGGTCAGCACACGCAACGGTGCCCTGGAGTATTCCGGCACCTCGGTCCGGCATCTCTATGCCCAGGCTTCGAACCTGTTTCGGCTGCGCCATCATCGCATGGTGGCCGACATATTGAGCTTCTATCGCCGGGCGCCCTCATTGCTCGCGGAGTTCGACGACGACCGCGAGAGCCCAAGCCTGGAGGCCTATCTTTCGGCCAACGGCTATGGCGACGGCTTCATCTACGATCATTTGCTGCCCATGGGGGCGGCGATCTGGTCGACGACGGTTGCCGAAATGATGCGGTTTCCGGCCACCAGCTTCATCCGGTTCTTCCACAATCACGGCCTGCTGCAGGTACACAATCGCCCCCAATGGCGCACGGTCAGCGGCGGCAGCAGACGCTATGTCGAGCGTCTGACAGCCTCGTTTACCGATCGTATTCGCATCGGCGCGGGCGCGGTGAAGGTCGAGCGCATGGGACCATGCGTTGCCGTGCGGGACACGCGCGGCGCCGTCGACGTGTTCGACCAGGTCGTCCTCGCCTGCCACGCCGATCAGGCGCTGGCGCTGCTGGCCGATCCCACGGCCGACGAACAGGCGGTGCTGAGCCGGTTCCGCTACGAACCTAACCGCGCCATACTGCACACGGACCCCAGCCTGATGCCGCGGCGCCGGCGCGTTTGGTCGAGCTGGAACTATCTCAGCCATCGACATTCCGTGGACGATGCGCGGGTCAGCGTCAGCTATTGGATGAACCGGCTGCAAAGCCTGAAGAACGCTAAAGACGTGTTCGTTACCCTCAATCCCTTGCGCGAGCCAGACCCTGCGAGCGTTATCGCAGCCTTCGACTACGACCATCCGCAGTTCGACCACGCCGCGGCGATGGCGCAGCGGCGCCTCGGCGATCTGCAAGGCGTCAATCGGACCTGGTTCTGCGGCAGCTATTGCGGCTACGGCTTTCACGAGGACGGCTTGTCAGCGGGCCTGGCGGTGGCCGAGGCACTGGGCGCGCGCCGACCCTGGCAGATCGACGAGGTCAGCCCGGCCGGCCGCAACGTGACGCCGGATATGCCCATTGTGCCGGACGCGCTCAGGATCGCGGCGGAATGAGATGACAAGCGCCCGCCAGACCGTCTCCGCCGTTTATGTCGGCCGGGTGATGCACAAGAGGCTGCTGCCGTTCGGCCATCGCTTCATCTACCGTGTCTTCTCGCTCTGGCTCGACCTCGACGAAATCCCTGCGCTCGGCCGCCGCCTCCGCCTGTTCGCGCACAACCGGTTCAATCTCTTGTCCTTTCACGATCGCGATCACGGTCCGCGCGACGGGTCAGAGTTGCGCCCTTGGGTCGAGGGCACGCTCGGCGAGGCTGGGATCGACCTGCAGGGCGGCGCCATTCGACTGCTCTGCTTCCCGCGCGTGCTGGGCTATGTCTTCAATCCGCTCAGCATCTATTTCTGTTATCACAAGGATGGCCGCCTGCTGGCCCTGCTGCACCAGGTCCGCAATACCTTCGGCGAGATGCACAGCTATCTGATCCCGGTCGAACCGGGCCATCAGCCGGGCGACCCGATCCGCCAGGCCTGCGACAAGAACTTCTACGTGTCGCCCTTCATCGGCATGCAGGCGACCTACCGGTTTCGCCTCTACGAACCGGCGGAAAAGCTCTCGATCGTCATTCAGCAAGCCGTGCCGGAAGGCCAGATGCTGGTCGCCACCCAGACCGGCAGACGCAAGCCGCTGACCGACGGCGTTCTGTTGCGCGCCTTCGTCAGCCACCCGCTGATGACGGTCAAGGTCATGACGGCGATCCATTGGCAGGCCTTGTGGCTGTGGCTGAAAGGTGCGAAGTTTCACCGCCGTCCGCCGCCGCCAGGCAGGCAGGTGACGGCGGTGACACGCGAACCCTAGCTGCCGGACAAACCACACGGCCCAAGCATGACACTCAATGACGGTGCGGCCGGGAAGCCTTACCGCCCCTCGCGGCCGATGCGCCTGATGCTGGCCCTCGGCAGCCGGCTTGCGATCGGCGAGATCACGGTGGTGCTGCCCGACGGCAGCCAGCGTCACTATGCCGGGGACGAGGCTGGCCCGAAGGCGTTCATGCAAATCCATCGCGATCGGTTGGCGCGTCGGGCGCTGACTGGCGGCACGCTCGGCTTTTGCGAGGCCTATCTCGACGGCGACTGGTCCAGCCCGGATGTCGAAACGCTGTTCATCTTCTTCCTGATGAACCAGGAGCGGCTGGAGCGCGAGATGCAGGGCAAGGCGTGGTATCGCGCCTTGAACTATGTCCGGCATCTGTGGCGCCCGAACGACCGCAAGGGTGCCAAACGCAACATCCATGCCCACTACGATCTCGGCAACCGGTTCTACGAGGCCTGGCTGGACCCGACGATGACCTATTCGTCCGGGCTGTTCGCCGAAGGCGCGGCGGATCTGGAGGCGGCGCAGCGGCGCAAATATGCCGCCCTCGCCGACCGGATTGCCCTGACGCCGGATCAAGACATGCTCGAAATCGGCTGCGGCTGGGGCGGCTTCGCGACCTATGCCGCCGGCGAACGCGGAGCCAAGGTGACGGCCATCACCATCAGCCAGGCACAGCACGATTTCGCCAAGCAGCGCATTTTCGAGGCAGGGCTGGCCGAGCGCGTCAACATCAGGCTGCAGGATTACCGCGACACCGAGGGTAGTTTCGACCGGGTGGCCTCGATCGAAATGTTCGAAGCGGTCGGCGAGAAGTACTGGCCGACGTACTTTCAAACGGTGCGCGACCGTCTGAGGCCGGGTGGCGTGGCGGGCTTGCAGATCATCACCATCGCGGACCGTCTGTTCGACAGCTATCGGCGCAAAGCCGACTACATCCAGCGCTACATCTTCCCTGGCGGCATGCTGCCGTCACCTGCTGCCCTGCGCGAGCAGATGAGCCGGGTCGGGCTGACCATCGGCGAGACGATTGGGTTTGGCCCCGATTATGCCCGCACTTTGCGCGGCTGGAACGAACGGTTCCAGGATGCCTGGCCGCGCATCCGCCCGCTGGGCTTCGACGCTCGATTCAAGCGTCTGTGGGAGCAGTATCTGCACTATTGCGCCGCCGGGTTCGAGGTCGGCACGATCGATGTGGTTCAGGTGTCCGCGCGGCGCAGTTAGCACAGATCGAGACACGACAAAGACAGAGACCCGAGATGCCGCTGATCGAGCCGCTACCCACCGACAGCAACCCCGACCTGGAGGAGTTCTTTTCGTTCTTCCTAGGCCCGCTGGGTTTCGTGCCCAACTCCATGCGCATCATGCAGCGCCGGCCAGCCATGGTGAAGGCGTTCGCGCAGTTGAACGCCGCGGTGATGGATGGCACGGTCGATCCCGGATTGAAGCGCCTGATCGCCCACATCGCCAGCCGGATCTCCGGCTGTGACTACTGCATGGCCCACACGGCGTTGGGCGCCGGTCGCAAGGGCATCGAGGACGAGAAGATCGCCGCGATTTGGGACTATCAGACCAGCCCGCTCTACTCGGATGCCGAACGGGCCGCACTCGACTTCGCCGCCGCTGCCGCGAGTGTGCCCAACGCGGTGACGCCGGAAATCGGCCAACGCCTGCGCGCCCATTGGGACGAAGGCGAGATTGTCGAGATCCTGGGCGTGATTTCCTTGTTCGGCTTCCTGAACCGTTGGAACGACAGCATGGCGACGCCGCTGGAGGACGAAGCGCAAGAGGTCGGCGACCGCTTCCTTGCCGACCATGGCTGGTCCAAGGGCAAGCATACCTAACGGGTCTGGGAGGCCTCCCAGACTGGCAGGTCGATCTCTTCGATGATGCGGATCTCACCGTCCGCGACGGTCAGCGGCACCGGGTCGAGATAGCAATCCTCGGCCGCACCGGCGACGCAAAACCCGTCGTCAAAGCGGAACTCGGCGAAATGCATGGAGCAGCGGATCAGGCTGCCCTCCTCATTGGTGAACTGTTCCGCGCGATAGTTGAGCGGCAGGCTGAAATGGGGGCACAGGTTGAAGTAACCCCAGACCGCTTGCCCGCGCCGCACCACGAACATGGAAAACGCACCCTTGCCGCGTCCGAAGCGAAACTCCTTGCCGGCGCCGTCCCGGATATCGTCCAGCGGCCCCAGCACGGTGCCCCAGGCCGGCGCCCGGGGCCGCATGCGCCAATAGCGCGGGTCGCCGGCCACAGGGCTTCAGACGCGCTCGATGACGAGCGCGATCCCCTGCCCCACGCCGATGCACATGGTGCACAGCGCGTAGCGGCCGCCGCGCCGCTTCAGCTCACGGGCCGCCGTCGTCGCCAGGCGCGCCCCGCTCATGCCCAGCGGGTGGCCCAGTGCGATCGCGCCGCCATTCGGGTTCACATGCTCGGCATCGTCCGGCACGCCAAGCATTCGCAACACGGCCAACGCTTGCGAGGCAAAGGCCTCGTTCAGCTCGATCACATCCATGTCGTCGATGCCGAGGCCGAGCCGCGCCAGCAGCTTCTCCGTCGCCGGCGCCGGCCCGATCCCCATAACGCGGGGCGGCACGGCGGCCGTGGCGGCACCCACGACGCGCGCGATCGGTTCAAGACCATGCTTGCCTGCCACGGCCTCACTGGCCACCACCATCGCGCAGGCACCGTCATTGACGCCCGAGGCATTGCCGGCGGTGACGGTGCCGCCGTCGCGAAACGGCGTCGGCAGCTTTGCCAGCTTTTCCAGCGTCGTGTCGGCACGCGGGTGTTCGTCTCTCTCGACAATCACAGGATCGCCCCGCCGCTGCGGCACCGAAACCGGCACGATCTCCTCAGCAAGCCGATCGGTCGCAGCGGCCGCCCGCTGTTGCGAGCGCAGGGCGAAGGCGTCCTGGTCCGCCCGGCTGACCTGATAGTCCTCGGCGACGTTCTCACCGGTCTCCGGCATGGAGTCGACACCGTATTGCCGCTTCATCAGCGGGTTGACCAGCCGCCAGCCGATGGTCGTGTCCGCCATCTCGCCCGCGCGCGAAAACGCGCTGGTCGCCTTCGGCACCACGAACGGCGCGCGCGACATGCTTTCCACGCCGCCGGCGATCATCAGCGCGGTCTCGTCGGCCTTGATCGCCCGCGCGGCTGTGGCCAGCGCGTCGAGGCCAGAGCCGCACAGGCGGTTGATCGTCGTGCCGGGCACCTCGACCGGCAGGCCGGCCAGCAGCGTTGCCATGCGGGCAACGTTCCGATTGTCCTCGCCCGCCTGGTTAGCGCAGCCGAAGGCGACGTCGTCGACCGCTTCCCAATCGACCGACGGGTTGCGCGCCATCAGCGCTTTTAAGGGTTCCGCCGCCAGATCGTCCGCGCGGACCGACGACAGCGCGCCACCATAGCGGCCGATGGGGGTGCGCAGGGGTGAACAGATGAAGGCCTCAGCCACTATCCTTTGTCTCCTTTACAACGAGAGCGCGGCGCACGGGGAAGAGCTGGATATCCCAGCGATCGGTCAGAAGACCCCACAGGCCACGCGGTGCCAGCAGCATGATCACGACCGCAACCGCGCCCAGCAGCATCAGGTACCAGGTGCCGAAATCGACGAACAGTTCGCGCAGCACGAAAAACACGATCACACCGATGATCGGCCCTTCGATCCGCCCGATGCCACCGATGACCACGATGAAGATGACGAACGCCGTCCAGTCATTCACGCTGAACGCGGCGTCGGGAGAAATCCGCAACTTTTGCAGGAAGATCAGCGCGCCGACCAGGCCGGTGGCGAAGGCGACGGCGATATAGATCACCAGCTTGGTGCGATAGGTGTTCACGCCCAGGCTTTCCGACGCGGGCTCGCTGTCGCGGATGGCGGTCAGCGCCAGGCCCTGACGCGAGCGCAGCAACGCGTAGACGATGGCCATGGCGGCCAAGACGATAATCAGCGCGACCCAATAGACCAGCCACTCGCGCGCCTGCCGGCCATCGGCGATCGAGCGCACGACGTCGGCGGGCAAGCTCATGCCCGATCCGCCGCCCAGCGCACTGACCTGGGCAAAGCCCAGCCGGTAGACCTCGGCCACGACCCAGGTGCCGATCGCGAAGTAAGCACCGCGCAAGCGGAAGACCAAGAAAGCGGTCGGCAAGGCAAAGATGGCGGCGACGACGCCGGCGAGCGCGATCGCAGCAATTGGGTTGACGCCGCCGAAGGCGGCCAGGGCAAACAGCGTATAGCCCCCCAGCCCGACAAACGCCTGCTGGCCGACGGAGACCAGCCCGGTGTAGCCGGCCAGCAGGTTCCAAAGCTGGGCCAGGGCCAGGTAGTAGAAGATCTCGATCAGCAGGCGCAGGTCGGCGCGGCCGGCCCACCAGGGTGCGGTGGCCAGGATGATCAGCACGATCAGGCCGATCGCCATGCCGATCCGGCTGCTGCGTGTGGCGCGGGAGACCGCGTAGGCTGGGATGTCGGCCATGGCGCGCTACCCCTGTATCCGCGGGAACAGGCCGTTGGGCCGGATCACCAAAACGATGAGAAAGGCGATGTGGCCCGCCAGGATCTGCCAGCCCGGATTGATCTGGGCGCCGATCGCCTGCGCCACGCCCAGAATGATGCCGCCGGCCAGTGTGCCCCAGAGATTGCCCAGGCCGCCCATGATCACGGCTTCGAAGGCGAAGAGCAGCCGGGCCGGCCCTACCGATGGGTCGAAATTAGTGCGAATGCCCATCAGCACGCCGGCGATCGCCACGACGGCAAGAGCCAGGGCCATTGCCAACGCAAAGACGTGGCTGTTGTCGATGCCCATGGTCCGTGCCGTCACCGCATCGTCGGACGTTGCCCGGAAAACCCGGCCCAAGGTCGTCTGGTAAAACACGAACTGCAGCCCGCCGATGACGACGATCGCGGTGACAAAAATGATCAGCGGCAAGACGCCGATCGCAAGCCCCTGGCCGATCGGGATGCTGGCGGTCTCGATAGCGCCCGCCTGTAACCGCTGGCTGTCGGCGCTGAACGTCTCCAACAAGGCGTTTTGGATGATCACCGACAGGCCGAAAGTGACCAGCAGCGGCGGCAGGATGTCCTTACCCAGCGTGAAATTGAGGATGCCGCGCTGCAGCGCGTAACCGAAGGCCGCCATCACCGGCACGACGATCACCAGGCTGACCAGCGGATGGATGTTCAGCCCGTCGACCACCGCGAGCGACAGGAAGGCGGCCAGGATGATCAGATCGCCATGAGCGATGTTGACCAGCCGCATGACGCCGAAGATCAGCGACAGGCCGGTGGCGAACAGCGCATAGAGGCCGCCGACGAAGATGCCTTGGACGATTGCGTTGACCCAATCCATCGATCGTCCCCTACAAACCGAAATACGCGGCGGAAATCTGCTCGCGCGTCAGGGTTTCGGGCGTGCCCTCCAGCGACACCCGGCCCTCTTGGAAGCAATAGACGCGGTCCGCGACGGCGAGCGCCTGGTTGATGTCCTGCTCCACAACGGCCACGGTCGTACCTTCGGCCGTGATCGACGGAATGGCGGCGTAGATGTCCTTGATGATGATCGGCGCCAGGCCGAGGCTGATCTCATCGCACAGCAACAGGTCCGGGTTGGCCATCAGGCCGCGCCCGATCGCGACCATCTGCTGTTGGCCACCGCTCAATGCGGTGCCGGGCGAATAGCGCCGCTCCTTCAACACCGGGAACAGGCGATAGACGGTTTCCAACGTCCAGTGGCCGCTGCGTTTGGACATGGCGCCCATCTGCAGGTTTTCCTCGACCGACAGGGATGGGAACAGGCGCCGCCCCTCCGGCACCATGGCAATACCGCGCCTCACCACATGATTGGCCGCTAGGGCACCGATCGGCTCGTTCTTGAAACGGATTGCGTCCGCCTTGTTGCTCAGGACACCGGTGATGCTCTTCAGGAACGTGCTTTTGCCGGCCCCGTTTGAGCCGATGATGGCCACCGTCTCGCCCTCGCCGACGGTGAAATCGATGCCGAACAGCGCCTGGAAGTCGCCGTAGAAGGCGTCCAGCGACTGTGTCTCAAGCAGCGGCGTCATCGACTTCGATCCCCATATAGATCTCGCGCACCGCCGCGCTTTCCATCACCGCCTTGGGCTCGCCCTCCTCGATCTTCGCGCCGAAATTGATCACGATCAGGCGCGAGACGACCGCGACCAGCGCGTGCACGATATGCTCGATCCAGATGATCGATGTGCCGGCGGCGTGGATTTGCTGAATCGTCTCAACGAGCGAATGGCACTCCTGCTCCGTCAGGCCGCCGGCGATCTCGTCCAGCAACAGCACGCGCGGATTGGTCGACAGCGCGCGGGCCATTTCCAGACGCTTGCGCTCCAGCAATGTCAGGGACCCGGCGCGGACATTGGCCTTGGGCAGCAGGCCCGTCTGGTCCAGCACCGCGACGCAGCGGTCATAGGCCTGGGCCTCATTGAGGTCGCCGCCGAAGCGCGCGCCGACCAGCAGGTTCTCGAACACTGTCATGCCCTCGAACGGGTGCGGGATCTGATAGGACCGGCCGATGCCCGCCTTGCACCGCTCAAACGGTGGCATGCCCGTGATGTCCTTGCCGTCGAAGAAGACCTTGCCTTCATCGGGCGCAACACCGCCGGCGATCAGGTTAAACATGGTGCTCTTGCCCGCACCGTTGGGGCCGATCACGCCCAACGCCTCGCCCTCGCCCAACGTCAGCGACAAGGCGTCGGTCACCTTCAGGGCGCCGTAGCTCTTGGACACCATGTCCATGGACAGAATGGTCTTGGCCGCAGTCATCACGCCTCCGCATTCGGTCGGCCGGCGCCAATGGTAGCGCCGGCCTGAACCCGGTGCACCTAGCTGATCGGCTCCATGGTGCTGGCGGTCGGGATTTCCGGCGCCTGCTGGTTGCTGGTGATCACCAGCTCGTACGGGAACTCGCCGCCCAGCCGCCACTGGCCGCCGACCAACGGCGTCTTGGCGACGTTGCGCACCGGGCCGTCGCCCCAGCGGATTGGCCCGACCACGCTGTTGATGTCGGTGGTCGCGACGGCGTCCGTCACAGCGTAATAGTCGGTCGGATCGCCGGAACGGCGCAGCGCGTCGACGGCGACCTCGAACAGCGCATGGGCAAAGCCGATCGGCTGGGTCCATTGCCGGCCGGTGGCAGTGGTGTAGCCCTCGGCCACTTCCGCAGCAGACTGGCCCGTCAGCGACGACGAGAACGGATGGCTCGGCGACCACCAGATCTCGGAGCTGAGATTGTTGCCGGTGTCGCCCAGCGCTTCGACGGCGACCGGGAACAGCAGCGCCTTGCCGATGCTGGCGATCTTGGGCCGGAAACCCTGCTGGGCCGACTGGGTCCAGAAGGTCGTCCAGTCCGGCGGAATGACCACGCCGGTGACGATTTCCGCCGAGGCATCCTTGAAGGCGGAAATCTGCGCCGTGAAGTCGTCGGTCAGATTTTGATAGCGGCCGGGGTCAGTCAGCGTATAGCCGAGATTTGCCAGAACAGGCGGGAAGCCGAGTTCCGGATCGCCCCAGGCATTGCCGTCGCCATCGTTCGGGAACAGGCCGCCGACGGACTGGTTGGTGTCCAACTGGCTCCACATGTCGGTGAACACCGCGATCACGTCCTCCAGGCCCCAGAAGAAGTGATAGGTGAACTCAAAACCGGCCTCCGGGTCGCCGCCACGGGTGAAGAACCAGGGCTGCCACGGCGCGACCGTCGAGACGCACGGCACCTCATTGATCTCGCACTGGTCGGACACCGGGTTGGTGGTCTCAGGCGTTGAGGAGACGACGATCATGTTGACCTCGTCGCCCAGAATCAGGTCGGCGGCCACTTCCGACGCCCGGCTGGGGTTGGACTGGCTGTCGCGCACGAGGATCTCGACCGGGTGCATCGTGCCGTCGACGTCGATGCCATCGGCCAGCACCTCGCGGATGCCGGCCAGGATATACTCATCGGCCTCGGCAAACGGGGCCAGGGGACCGGTCTGCGGGCTGACATAGCCGATTGTGATCGTGTCGTTGGCACGCGCAAGCCGTGGTCTGGTCAGCGTCCCGGCACCGGCCAGGCCGGCGGCGCCCAGCGCCGAGGCCTTGATGAAGCGCCTGCGCGACAGGCTGCCGCCGATCTCGATCAGGCCGCTCTTCCGCTTTCCAATCAGTTTGCTCATCGAATCCTCCCTTCGATTGTGCTGATTATGGTCATTTGGCGGGACGCCGCCCGTGATAGGCGTCGTCCAGCAAGGCTCGGATGGCGTCGCGAGTCACCGGGCGCGGGTTGTAGTACGGGTTCCGGGTCGCCAGATCCGCCGCGCGATCGAGATCGCCTTCCTTCAACCCGATATCCTTCAAGGCGGTTGGGGCGCCAATACCGAGCGCGAGGTCGAACAGTGCCGCCGGCGCATCACCGCCACCCAGAGCCGCGGCGATCCGTTCCATGGCGTCGGGCGCCGCCTCACGGTTATAGGCCGCGGCATGCGGCAGCACGATCGTATGGGTCTGGGCGTGCGGCAGGTTGAAGCTGCCGCCCAGCGTGTGGCAGAGCTTGTGATGCAGCGCCATGCCGACCGAGCCAAGCGAGGCGCCGGCCAGCCAGGCGCCGTAAAGCGCGTCGCCCCGCGCCTCCCGGTCGTCCGGCGTCTTCACCACCGTTGGCAGGGCGGCGGCCAAGGCGCGAATGCCTTCGGCCGCCATCAGCGAGATCACCGGATTGGCGTCTTCGGCATAGAGCGCCTCGACGCAATGGGCGATGGCGTTCATGCCGCTGGGGCCCGAAATCGCGGGCGGCAGGCTGAGTGTGAGCGTCGGATCGTAGACCACCGTGCGCGGCAGAACCTTTATGTCGCGCCCGGTGCGTTTGACCCCCGCTTCGGTCAGGCCCCAGATCGGCGTCATCTCCGACCCTGCATAGGTGGTCGGGACGGCGACGATCGGCAGGCCGAAGGACAGGGCGATCGCCTTGCCGAGGCCGATGGTCGAGCCGCCGCCGACGGCGACGCAGCAATCCGCGCCAAGATCGCGGGCCTTCTCGCGCGCCGCGGCCGCTGTTTCGATCGGCACATGCATGACCGCCTGGTCGTAGACCCCGGCCGCCCGGTCGCCGAGCCGTTTCGCGACGTCCTCGGCCGTCTCACGCTGTTCCGGTGTGGACAGCACCAGGGCCTTGGTGGCGCCCAGGGTCTCCACCTCATCCGCCAAACGGTCCAGCGCGCCGGCGCCGAAGACGACCCGGCTGGGCATGCCGATATAGACGAAGGACTTCATCAGGCGGCACCGGCATGGGCCCGGGCGGTCCGGGCCTCAAGGTCACGCAGGACCGCCAGTTCGTCCGCCGTCGGCGGTTCGGTCGTCGCCAGGTCGTCGGCCACCTTCAACCGCCAGCCCGTCGCCTCGACCGCCTGCTCGACGGTCGCGCCCGGGTGCAGGCTGACCAGCGTCAGTTCGCGGCTTTCGGGATCAGGCCGCAGGATGCCGAGATCGGTGATCACGTTCGTCGGCCCCTTGCCCGGCAGGCCGGCCCGTTCGCGGGCGTCGCCGCCATCCAGGAAGCCGGCCGAGGTGATGAAGTCGAGCCGTTCGACAAAGGCGCGCGGCGACTGCTTCAGGATGATCAGAACTTCGCCCGCCAGGCTCGCGATCTCGGGCGCACCGCCGGCCCCGGGCAGCCGCACCTTCGGGTGGGCGTAGTCGCCGATCACCGTGGTGTTGATGTTGGCGAACCGGTCGATCTGGGCGGCGCCCAAAAAGCCAGTCGTGATACGGCCGCCCTGTAGCCAATAGCGGAAGATTTCCGGCGTCGAAACCACCGTATCAGCGGTCAAGGACAGATTGCCGTCGCCGATCGACAGGGGCAGCACGTCCGGCTTCGCGCCGATGGGCCCGGACTCATAGATCAGCGTCACGTCCGGCGCGTGCGACAGCCGGGCCAGATTGGCGGCCGTCGAGGGCAGGCCGATACCGACGAAGCAGACGCTGTCGTTGCCGAGCAGCCGGGACGCCGCGACGGTCATCATCTCCGTCGCGCTAAAGCCTAGATCAGCCATCGACCGCCTCCAGCTCTCGGCTAAGCGACCTCTTGAAGTCCGCAAAGTCGTCGGTATCGAGGATATGCGCCTTCATCCAGGCAGAGAAGGCATCGCGATCACGCGCGATCGGGTCCCAGCGCTGATAGAAGATGTTGTCCCGCTCGTAGTAGTCCTGGGCGTAGGACGGCGCCGCGCCGCCGGGAACGAGGCAAACCGCGTCGACCACCCAACGCGGCAAAATCACGGCATTGGGGCTCGGCTGCAGATCGTCCACGATCTCCTCAACCGTCACGATGGCGCGCTTGGCGCACAGCACCGCCTCCTTCTGCACGCCGACGATGCCCCACATCAGCACGTTGCCGCGGTGATCGGCCTTCTGGGCATGGATGATCGCGGTGTCGAGCCGGATCGAGGGCATCGCCGCCAGCTTTTCGCCGGTGAACGGGCAGTCGATGAAGCGGATGCGGTCGTTGTATTTCGGCAGGTCGGAGCCGACATAGCCGCGCATGATCGCAAACGGCAGGTTCGAGGCGCCGGCGACATAGGAATTAGCCATGTCAGCGTGGCTGTGTTCCTGGATCTCGAACGGCACCGGCCAGTTGTTCTGCACCGCGTCGCGGAACCGATGCAGCGAGCCGACGCCCGGATTGCCACCCCAGGAAAACACCAGCTTCGAAGCACAGCCCATGCCGATCAGCTGGTCGTAAACCAGATCGGGCGTCATGCGGTAGAGCGTGAGATCCTTCTTGCCCTGGCGGATGATTTCATGGCCGGCGGCATGGGGGATCAGATGGGTGAACCCCTCCAATGCCACATGGTCGCCATCCCGCACCAAATCGGCAACCGCTTCGCGTAAAGATATGATTTCGGCCATGTTTTCCTTTCGGCTTCAACGTTTGTAAAAGGGCGGAATCTTGGCGTCGACATTGACCCATACCGACTTGGCCTGGGTGTATTCGCGCATGACCTCAAAGCCCATTTCGCGGCCATAGCCCGACTGGCCGACCCCGCCGAAGGGCGAGGCCGGATGGACACGCTTGTAGGTGTTAATCCAGACCATGCCGGCATGGATGTTCTTGGCCATCAGGTGGGCGCGGGTCAGATCGCTGGTCCAAAAGCCAGCACCGAGGCCGTAATCCGTCCCATTGGCGATGGCCAGGGCCTCCTCGTCGTCGGTGAAAGTGTTGACCGAAACGAACGGGCCAAAGACCTCTTCCTGACACACACGGTCTTGCGGCTGGGCCATGACAACGGTCGGTTCGACATAGCAGCCGTCAGCCAACGCGGGGTCGTCCGGCGCCTTGCCGCCCGTCAGGATCTCAGCCCCTTCCTGATGGGCGATCTTGACGTAGCTCAGCACCCGTTCCTGATGCAGCTTCGAGGTTAGTGGACCCATCTCCGTGGACGGGTCCAGCGGGTTGCCGAGCTTGATCGATTTTGCCAATCCTACAAACTTATCAAGGAATTGATCGGCGATCTTCCTATGCAAGATTAAACGCGATCCTGCGATGCAGGCCTGACCTTGATTGTGGAAGATGCCGAACGCGCTGCCGCCGACGGCCATGGGGATGTTGGCGTCGGCGAAGACGATGTTCGGGCCCTTGCCGCCAAGCTCAAGCTGGACCTTTTTCAGATTGCCGGCCGAGGCCTCGACGATCTTCCGGCCTGTCGCCGTTGAGCCGGTAAACGCGATCTTGCCAACATCCGGATGGTTCGCCAGACGCTGGCCCGCCGTCTGGCCATAACCGGGCACGATATTCACCACGCCCGGCGGAAAGCCTACCTCGCGCATCAGTTCGGCGATGCGCAGGGTCGACAGCGGCGTGATCTCCGCCGGCTTCAAAACCACGGTGTTTCCGGCCGCCAGAGCCGGTGCCATCTTCCAGCTGGTGAACATCAGCGGGAAGTTCCAGGGCACGATCTGGCCGACGACGCCAATCGGCTCCCTCTGCAGATAGTTCAGAAAGCCGGCATCGACCGGAATGACAGAGCCTTCCAACTTGTCGGCCATTCCGCCGAAATAGCGGAAGCACAGCACCGTGCGCGGTACGTCCAGGTTCAAGCAGTCGCGGATGGGGTGGCCGGTGTCCGTCGCCTCCAGCCGGGCCAGTTCCTCCCGGTTCTCTTCGATCTTGTCGGCCAAGCGCAGCAGCAAGAGGCCGCGATCGCTGGCGCCCAAGTCGCGCCACGCCGGAAACGCCGCCTTGGCGGCCGCGACCGCACGGTCGATGTCGGCCTCCCGCCCTTCGGAGATCTGGGTGATCACCGAGTTGTCGTGCGGGTTCAGGACGTCCAGCGTCTGGCCGCCTTCGGCGTCGACGAAATCGCCGTTGATGAACAGCTTGGTTTGCATGGGCTTGCCCCTGCCCCGCCAGCGACCATGGTCGCCGGCGGGGCAATACGGATTAGAACGTGACGGGTACGACCGGCGCCTCGCCCTTGCGGACAAGGTCGGGAATCTTTGGTGAGCCGTTCTCCCAGACCAGCAGCATCGACCGTTTCGACGAGAAACCCTGATGGCGGATATCGGCGGGCATGCAGGACACGTCGCCCGCCTTGCAGCGCACATTGGCGCGGGGCCGGCCAGTGTCCTTGTCCTTCACCTGCCAGGTGATCTCGTCGGACAGTTGGACGAACCACTCGACCCGGTCATTGCCATGTTCGACCGGCAGGATGAACTCCTCCGATGTCGGGCAGAACAGGCTTTCGCGAACGACCGAGCAGACGGAGGGGTTCCAGGTCACATCGGAGCGCGACAGGTAAGCAAACAGATTGAATGCGCCGACCTCGTGCTCGAAGCCCGGCTCGGCCTCGACCACGGGTTCATCCTGCGGAACGTCGGTGAACATGCGGTTGACCGGAAAGCCGTTTTCGTCCGTGCGTACCGGCGTGTCGCCCGGCAGGCTGACCATGCGCTTTGCGGTCACGCGCTTGCGGCCGACGGCGTCGTCATTGTTGCCGTTCTTCGAACCCCAGGGCTCGCCGGTTTCCATCGGCGCGGCGAACGGATCGTAGCCATCGTTCGTCCAGTCACCGATCATCTCCTTGAAGATCCGCATCAGTTCGTCGGACTTGAAGCGTTCGATATGGTCGCGGCCGGCGGCACGATAGGCCTCGTTCGTGGTACCGACGAACATCTCGACCTCGCCGTAATAGTTCGTGGTGCCGAACACGGGGTCGAAGTTCACGGTGCCATAGAAGAAGCCCCAGGCGACGTCGCGCATCAGCGCGCGCAGAAAGACGTCGGCCGGCAGCATGTGGCTGCCCTTGGGATAGGTGATGTGGGCGAAGTACTCGTCGCGCCGAAACTCGAACGAGCCGGCCTTGAAGCTGCGATAGCCGGTCTGGTTATCGGCGGGGTTCAGCGCGAAGTCCGTTTCCAGCGGCAAGTTGTTCGGGTTGGCGATCGTGTGTTCGGTCGCCGAGTCGAGCATGGCCATAGTCAGTTCTCCCTCAACTGTCGGCCGGACGCGTCAGGGCGCGCCGGCCGTATCTGGTCAACGCCTCAGGCGGCGGTTTGGCAGATCTCGGCCCACTTATGGACCGTGACCGGGCCGTCGATCGTCTGGATCATCAAGGTCGCCGGACTGTCGGCATGGAAGCGGTAGGCCGAGCCTTGCGGCAGCATGGCCATGTGTCCCTTGCCCAGCACGATGCGGCCCATCTTGGTGCCGTCCGGCAAATCGTCGAGCTTGTGGGCGCCTTCGCTTTCCGGATCGACGATGCCGTCGGGGTCGTTGAGCTTGACCAGATGCACCTCGACCTTGCCGTCAAGGCTGACCGCGAACTCGTCATGGGCACAGGCATACCAGGGCGAGGTGCCCTCGGCGCGCGCGGCCTCGATGACATATTCGAAGTTCTTGGCCACGGCGACACGCTCATAGGGCGCTGACTTGGCCGCAACCTCGAACATGTTGGAAAAGACATAATTGCGCGGGTCGTCGTCGATCACCTCCACGCCACCCTTGACGTAGTTGTCGATCGAGCCAAACACCGTTTCGTAAGTCGTCATGTGCGTCGTCCTCCTCACAACGGCTGTGTCGCCCCTGATCTCTTGATCGGCTATACTGACACTTGACAGCCCGTCAGGTTTGTGCGACATACGAACAAAAGTTCTTATTGCGCACATTCTGCCACGGAGCAGATGCCATGTCAACAGACGTTACGGAAAAGGACTTTGTCGCCTCCTTGGCGCGGGGTCTGGCGGTAATCAGGGTATTCGGTCGCGACGCACCGTCGATGACATTGACCGAGGTGGCCAAACGCGCGGGCATGACGCGGGCGGCCGCGCGACGCTTTCTTCTGACCCTGACCCAGCTCGGCTACGTCGCCACGGACGGCAAGCACTTCCAACTGACGCCCCGGGTCATGGATCTCGGCTTCGCCTACCTGTCGTCGATGGATCTGTGGCAGGTGGCGATGCCGTTCATGGAACAGGTCAGCAAGGAGTTGGAGGAGTCCTGCTCCGCCTCCGTGCTGGACGGCTGCGACGTGGTTTATGTCGCACGGGTGCCGGCGCGCCGGATCATGTCGGTTGGCCTGACGGTGGGCACGCGTCTGCCCGCCTTCTGCACCTCGATGGGCCGCGTTCTGCTGGCCGCCAAGACGCCGGATGAAATCACGGCCTACATCTCGGCGACCGATCTGAAGCCGTTCACAGATCATACCATCACTGACCCGGATATGCTTTTCAACGCGATCGCGCTGGCGGGTCAGCGCGGCTTCGCCCTCGTTGATCAGGAGTTGGAGGAGGGCCTGTGTTCGCTGGCGGTGCCGATCCGCAACAAGGCCGGTCTGGTGCTCGCAGCCATGAATGTCAGCGGCCATGCGAGCCGCGTCGGCCGCCGCGACATGGAACAACGGTTCCTGCCCGTCCTTCAGGGCGCGGCCGCCGAGATTTCGCGGGCCCTGCCGTGAGCATCGGTGTCGCCGCGCCGCCATGAGCGCGACCGGCCTATCGCTCGATCGGGGCACGAAGGGCGGCAAAACCTTCGCACTCAGGATGATCGAGTGGGCCGATCCGGACAGTCTTGAGGAAGACGGTGCGCAGCGCACAAGGCAGCGGCTGGAGTCGACGTTAAGCGCGGCCATCAGAACGCTTGCCGAAGACCCGGAGATGACCGTCGGCTTCGGCGGGCACGAGGCCCGTGTGCAGTCTGCGGGCTGTTCTCTGCCGCCTTTGCCCGCCAACCCCGGTGCCGCGGAATGGGCAATCGCGCGTGGTCAGGCCGATGGAATTGCGCTGTATCTCCGCCATCGCGATGCGGCGATCGAAGACCGGCTGCGCCCGCATGACCCGGCGGCGGCCGAGGCGTTCACGCTCATGCAGCGCTGCCGTTGCGACGCGCTTGGCGCGCGCCGTTTTCGCGGTGTGACGGCCAATCTCGACGCGGCCCTGGCAGCTTCCCTCACCCGCCACGGGGTCGACGGCCGCACGCAGGCGAATCTACTGCCGGTTCGCTTGGCGCTGACAGGCATGTTCCGTCTCATGTTCGGCATCCCGGTCACGGCGCTCGACCACGGTCAGATCTTGCCGTGGCGCGCCTGGCTTGAGGGCAAGGCGCCCGACGGCGTGAACCGTCTGACCCAGTCTCTTGATGATGCGCGCACATTCAGCGTGGCGGCCGCGGGCCTCGCGCCGCTTGTCGCCGGACTGCTGACCGATGGCCTCGCGGCTGAACCGGCGCCCATCGTTCAGCGACGCGGTGATGACGAGGCGCTGAGGCCGGCTGAGGCGGGCGTCGAGGTGACGGGTGACACGCGGCCCCAGGCGCCCGCCTCCACACGGTTCGACGCCGAGCGCAACCAAGCGGCCAGCCCCTATCGCGTCTACACGAAACGCCACGATCGGATTATCGATGCCAGCGAACTGGCGCCGATGGCCGAGCTTGAGCGGCTCTATGCCCAACTGCAGTCCGACATGTCGGTCCAACGCGGCACGATCACGCGCCTGGCCAACCGGCTGCAGCGCATGATCCTGGCCAAGCAGCGACGAAGCTGGGATTTCGACCAGGAAGAAGGGCTGCTGGACACCGCAAAGCTGGATCGGGTCGTGGTCAATCCGGGCACCGCCCTATCGTTCAAGATCGACCGCGACAGCCGGTTTCGCGACACGGCCGTCGCCCTGCTGATCGACAATTCAGGGTCGATGCGCGGCACGTCGATCCAGATGGCGGCCATGGCAGCCGACGTCGTCGCCCAGGCCCTTGAGCGTTGCGGCGTCACGGTCGAGGTCCTGGGCTTCACGACCGGCGCTTGGCGCGGTGGCCCTCCGGCGGCGGAGTGGGCCCGGCTTGGCCGACCGCCGGACCCGGGCCGCTTGAACGCGCTCCGCCACATTATCTACAAGCGCGCGGACAAACCCGGGCGACGCCAACGTTTCCTGCTCGCGGCGATGCTGCAGCCCTCCATTTTGAAGGAGAACATAGACGGCGAGGCCCTGCTCTGGGCCTGGAACCGTCTCGCCATGCGGCCGGAGGAGCGCAAGGTGCTGATGGTCATCTCCGATGGCGCCCCGAACGACGCCGCGACCCTTGCGGCCAACGGGCCCGGCTATCTGGACCGGCACCTAAGGGAGGTGATCACGGAGCTGGAGCGGCAGCCAGACCTGGAGCTTTGCGCCATCGGCATCGGCCATTCCGTCGACCACTATTACCGACGCGCAATCACGCTGAAGGACGCAGCGGGTTTGGGATCGGCGATGGTGCGCCAGCTCGCCGGCCTGTTCGACGGCGGCGCGGCTGTCGCCTCCTGACCTCTGTTTGCCAAACCGGGCTCGTCGTCCAGTTGGCGTTAGCGCCCGACGATCACGGCTCCGCTGCGGGTATTGCTGAGGATATCCACGGCGAAGATGTCGGTCCGGATCTGGTCGATGTCGAGAACGCGATTGATCAAGTAGTATCGCGGCCGCCGATCCTGATGCCACGGCCGAAACTCACCCGGAACCGAGGCGAAGCGGTAGAAGCGGCTCTGGTCGAAGCCGAAGAACGTATCGTCGAAGCCGCGAAACGGCCCGGCGGCACTGGCATCGAACTGCTGCGCGGTGCCCGCAGTCGGCAAGGCGAGGAGCGCAGAGAACGCCAAAGCCAAACCGGTGCTAAGCAGATACCGTTTCATGGGACTTCCTTTTGGTGCTTTTCGATCGCTGCGGCAGGCCGACCGGCGCTAACGAAACTACGCCATCTTACGTCGTTTGGCGCGAGACCGGTTACAAGCCGATTGTTTCCCTTCCGACATGTACAAACATCTCGCCGAGCTGACCTCCGCCCTCAAGTTCCGCCGTAGCACGACGGCGCAAAGAGGGCGGAGGTCAGCGCTCGAATATCCCTGAGACCACAAGCCACGAACCTAGGACAAAGGGCCTCTGCAGGCCCTATGCGCCGGGGATACTCTGCGGCGCGACGGCCGGTGTCGCGACGCCATGCACTGCCGACTCTCGGATCTGCTCGACGCGTTCGCGTTGCTCGGGCGGCAGCTTGTCCCCACCCAAAAGGTCTTCACACGCCTGCAAGCAGTCATCATACTCTCCGGCCGCGAGCGCGTTTTGGGCGAACTCGTCCAGCAATCCGTAATCGTAGATCCAGATCGTCAAGAACAGTCCTTCTGGGGGTGGAGGAACGCCGAGACCCGACTGCGCAATCTCGTAGCCCTCGCGATATCTTCCGGCAAGCCGGCATACTCGGCTGGCGCCATGGTGTGCCTCAATGCGGTTGTCGACCACCTTCATGGCTTGCTTGAATGTGCCCAATACGGTGTCGGCGGGCCGACCCAACTGTTCTTGAAGCCGTGCGGCGCGATAGAGGCTTACATAGATCTCCTCGGGCCAGCCGCCCATCTGCGCCCGTCTGACGTAGTTGGCGAGGGCCTTTTGCAAGTCGCCCGCGCCGATTTGGCCCTGTGCGAGATAGAAGACGTAGCGGCTGCGCAGGTCGGGGTCCTGCTCGTCGACAAGCGCGCGCTCCAGCAAGGCGGCATCTTTCTTGTGTTTGTCGGGGTCCCTGCTGCGCGCACCTTCGGATCTTGCCTCGATATGAAAGCCTTCGATCATGCCGATCGTGCTCGCCCTCGAGGGGGGATAGAGGACCTCGTGGACGATCCCGCGATAAGTGAAGCCGTGCCTATTGCGGCAGATCTGCATACGCGCATGATGATTCTCGTGGATGCGCATGGGCACGAGATAGGCGTCGAGCTTGAGGTTGCGCTTGAACGCGGCCACGTCGAACCCGTCGTTCAGCACCACCTGGTCGTCGGCATCCATCATCAGGGCATAGTCGAGCTCGGAATGGTCGTCGCGCAGCTTGGCGAGAACGTGGTTTCGATTGCTGGCAAAGTCCCGCCAAGGATTGTCATAGACCTCGCCCGGCAGGTCCTCGCGCTCGAGCCAACTCTTGACGATGGCCTGGGTGCCGTCCTTTGAACCGGTGTCTTCAATCAGCGCGAAATCGATGAGCGGACGAACGCTGTCCAAGCACCTTTCGATGATGGCCGCCTCGTCGCGGACGATCATAACCAGCCCGATCGTGCTCACAGCTATCTTCCCAATGCGGCTTGATGGCAGTCCGCGTCAGTCGTCCATCCAGCGTCGCTGCAGGTTGAGTATGCTCTTCATCAGCAAATCGACCTCTCGACCGGGACCGTTCTTTTGGTATATCGCGTTTCTGGTCATCTCGAGGTCATAGAGGATTTCACGGGCCGCCGGCTCTCGGATCAGGCTGCGTACCCAGCCGACCGCGCACAGGCGGACACCCCGCGTGACCGGTGTCACCCGATGGAGCGACGTCGACGGGTAGGTGATCATCTCGCCGGGAGGCAGTTTGACCAGTTGTTCGCCCTGGGTGTCCTCGATGGCCAGTTCGCCGCCGTCATAGTCCGCCATGTCATTCAGGAAGAGGGTAAAAGAAACGTCGGCACGCGCGCCGCCTATTGTCGGCGCGTCGACATGCGACCCATACGCCATGCCTTCGCCGTAGCGGCTGAAGATGATGGTGGTAATCGTCTTGGGCAGGACAGCCAGTTGGAACAGGCCGTTTTGGAACAGCGCATTGGCGGTCATCCGGGTCAGCCGGCCAACAGCCTCGTCATCGGCCGCCGCCTCCTCGTTGCGCTTCACCCCGCCGGCGATCGGGCCGGCCGTCGCCGTGCCGTCGACGAAGTCGACGCCCGCCAGGATTTCACGCGCGGTATCAATCTCGCTCGCCTTCAGAACATCCGCAATGCAGAGAATCACTACGCTGCCCCCCTCGTTCGTCCAAGCGGCAGGTTATCCCGGTCTGCCGGGGCTTCCAAACCAAACGAGCATCGTCGACAAAGCGACCGAGAGCGCCACCATCAAAAATCGTTCACAACGAATCCGAACCTACGGATTGTTTGTGCCACCAATGTTGTTGTCGTTGGCATTCCGCAAAATGCCGCCCAACAAGAGATCGGTCGGCCGATTGATGATTTCTTCCACGGCAGCATTCAGGTTGCCGATAAGCCCTTGGCGTCGCGCTTCGGCGGCGGCAGGGTCAGCCGGCTGGATGCCCGACGGCCCATCCAGTTGATGTTCAAAATGCTGTCGGCTGATGCTGTCGGGTTCCGTTGCATCCGGCGACAGGCTGCCAATCCCTGATGGCGTGAACCCACCAGGAGTTTGGGAAAGACCGGGCTGAGGGCCAGCGACAAACGCGATCAGCGCCATGAGGCCGGCAATCTCGACGGTGCGCTTAGCAAAGCGCAGCATATTCAACGCCCCCAAATCGGCAAAACCGCAACATAGCATTGGGTACGGTCTCGCGGGTTCTGGCCATCACGACCGTTGAGATGGCGAACATGATCGGGCAAATCCACGACCTGCCCAACGCTGCCTAGATCAATTCCAGCGGCAGCCTTCCGCAAAAAGCCGCGTCAGTTCACCCGCATTGTCAGGAGCGGTCGGCGGACAGTTCACCGCTGGCGCGGCCACGGGAACGATCACCTCCTCGGCCACGACCGGCGTCACGGGCGCGGCAACGGGTGCCGCTATCGCAACTGGGGCCGGCGGAGGCGGCGGATTGTTGACGTCGTTCCACGCCCGATTGATCATGTCCACTTCATTGAGCAGCATTCGGTCCGCGACCATACACCAGGTTTGGTTTTCAGGGCTGGCCGCGCACATGTTGTACATCAGCGTGACGTATTCGCGGATGGTGCAATCCTCGTCGATCGAGTTGGCACCGACCCCGATACCGAGGCCAGACACGCCCAGACCGGCCGAGAATCCGGCGCCCGCGCAGGCGCCATTGCCAATCACCGACGGCACGACCACGTTGGGCACCGCGTCGCCGAGATCAGAGGCTTCGGAGCCCCCGAAATTGATGGCCTGTGTGTTGCCCAGATTGCTGGCGCCCGAAACCGATTCCGAAGCGGATTCGGATCCGGCGTTCGCAGTGTTGTTGTTGACGATGCCGGGCGTGCCACCACCGCCTCCTCCACCACCGCCAGTAGCGGCGCCAGAGGCGGACCCCCCGCCGCTGCCCGCATAGCCGCCAGAACCGGCACTGCCGCCGCCATTGAAGTCGACGAACGAGTTTTGGGCAAACACCGGCGACGAGGCCAGAGCAATTGCCGCGACACCAGCAAGAATGGCGATCCTAGGCATCTTGAGGCTCCAGATAAGGTCATGTAGGGGGCGGGGGCGAACCCCCGCCTCCCTCATACAAGTAACTAACTCTTCCTCACACCTCTTACGGCGACGGCGCCGGCGGCGGGCCACCCCACTGCGACGGCTGACCAGCGTTCGGGCAACCACCTTGGTTGGAGACGCTGCAGTCGTCGTTCGGGTTCAGAGGCTGGGTCCAGGTCCGGCCGCTGGCATCGATACCACCAGCACCGAAGCCACCGGCGGCACCAAGGGCGGCACCAATGCCACCACCGAACGCACCACCGTTGCCGCCGTCATTGAAGGCACCACCGAACGTCTCGGCGCCACCGCGGCTGTAGCCACCACCATAGGTGTGGACACCGACACCTTCGGCGCCGACGCCACCAAGGGTGATGCCGCCCTGGCCAAACGACTCCTGGCCGTGAATCGAACCACCGGCCGCGAGCGACTCGCCAGGACCAGTCTGGAGCGCGCCCGAAGCAGCGGCACCACCGGAAGCGGCAAAGCCGCCCGATGCTGCGTCGCCGCCACCAGCCCAATCAGCAAAAGAAGTTCGGGGCGATTGAGCCATGGCAGCTGACGACGTCAGCGCGACCGCGGCCACAGAAGCAATAACAACTCGTTTCATCATCAGAAGTACCCCCTGATAGAGAAGAAACCGGGATTTGTTACGGGTCAGTCGCGGCCCGGGATCCGCTGAGGGGGATTAAGATCGAGTTCAGCGAGGCGAACAATTCCCTCTTCGGTATAGAGGTTTTTCACTATAAAATGCAGCTATCTAGTGTCTCTATCGGCGAAAAATTCAACCAACCCGTCAATGTCTTTAAAGCATATTAAACCTTACCGCTAAAATCTCTCCGCGGGAAGGTCACATTGTCGCCATTAATCAGCCTTTCTCAGGTCATAATTGGACCACGATCGAGAAGTTCGCGCGTTTTAATACAAACTAAAGCAAGTGTTTGTGATGGAAATTGTAGGGTTTTTGGGTCGAGCCTTCGGGCTCCAGGACGCATTGGAGCGACGGCGACAGCCCCTGCAATCGCAGCGAACCCAAGGGGTTCCAAGGGTTCTAGCCCTTGGGGCAGAACACTTCGCGGGCATTCCGGCGGCGGGGCACCGGTACTATTAAATATTCGCTACGATCGGCACATGATTTCGGATTTGGCTTGCCGTTCACATGCCGATCACGTTCTCGTGATCGGCCAATCATGGCAAACTGTTGGCAAATTGGGGAGAGATCGGACGGCGAACAGCGCGGATCTCCGATGCGAATTGTGGCCGTCACGGCGTTGCCTTGGCACGCCTTATCGCCGTTTCCCAGAGCGTCAGATGCAATGCAACTCCGCCGCGCATCGCCTAGGGCATCGTTCGATCGCTTGGAATCGCTTCGCGACCCAAACGATCGAACGATGCCCTATCTTATTCAAAAATAGAGCGATGACCGTTCCGGCCCGCCCACCAATGCCACCACCGGGGATCAGCTATCGCTCCTATTTTGAATAGGGCGGACCAGCTTGCATGATCGTTTGGATCACGAAGCGATTCCGAGCGATCAGACGATCCTCTACGCGGCCGCGCCTGTCAGATGAAGAATCAGGGCAATGACAAACAGGACGATGAAGATGAAGAAGATGACGCGGGCGATACCGGCCGCGGCGGCGGCAAGGTTCGAGAAACCAAAGATCGCCGCGAAGATTGCAATGACAAGGAAGATCAGCACCCAGGTTAGCATCGTCGGCCTCCGTCGTGACGCTCGCTCTGCTTGGTCGGCGGCCCGAATAGCGGCGCCGAACGCACAATCAGCATTGCCATCCTAACGCACAAAGCGAAGCGAGGCGATGGTCTGCTTCGGAACAAGCGCGATCGGGCTTTGACCTTCAACCGCTCGGCTGATGCCGAATCAAGACGAAGTTGCCATTCATCGCCAAGGCCATGCCAACCACCGTGGCGGCCGTCTCAGCGCACCGTCGCCCGTCGCGCCTGATCAGCCAGCACAGTCGCGCATCCAATAGCTCCTGGTCCTGGGCTTGGGCGGCGGCGATCAGACCCAGAATGGCGCGTTCATCATGGCTGGGGCCGTCGAAGCCGGGGGGCGGAATGCGCATCCGGCGCCAGCCATGGTCCCGTAGCTGCCACAACAGCATGCGAAAGGCGTTCAGCGCGTCCTTTGCCTCTGCGCCGCACAGTATCGCGAATGTGCTGGCGATCGGCGGACAGGCTCCAAGACCGTGGGCCACCAAGCGCCCCGTCGATACGATCATGCGGTCCACGGCCGCGAGGCCGGGCTCGGCCCCCAGTACCGGGTTCACCGCAGCAGGACTGACCATGACGGGCCTCCTTCTTTCCAGCCAAATGCCGGAGCACCGACAGCGCGTTCTTATTGAGAATCGTTATCAATCGCAACATTAACGGAGATGCACGCCGACCGCAATTGTTCTGTTGCTGGTTTGTGTTGCTGGTTTCTGGGGCCAACTTCCGGGTGGTCGGCGCCCCGCCGGCCCAAGTGACGAGTGACTACCCGCCCTCGCCCGCCATCACGTCGCGCCGAACAGTGCGCCTATAGCGGCGGCCGGCGCCGTACCGCATCAGGGCGGCCATACCGCCCATAGGCAAACTGCTGGCATGTCTCAGCGCCCGCCATTCGCGCCTGGCGGCGGCGATATCGCCTTGCGCCAACGACTTGACGATGCCGCGCGCGACCAGATAGCCGAGCAGGTCTCGTGCCTCCGGCGTCAAGAAGGCGGGATGCCTGCCGACCAGCAGGTCCAGCGCGGCGATATAGCCGTCATTGCTGCGCGACATCGAGCGCACGATCTGATGCTTTGCCACGTCGTGGCCGGTGCCCAGAGCGACCTGATGGTCGCCGGCCAGCCGCAGCAACAGATCCCGGTCCTGCTGGCGCCGAAAGGCGACATCGAACCCCCCTACCGCCTCAAAAGCAGACCGTCGGATGGCCAAGGCCGAGTTGGTCAGCGGCACCGCGTGGGCGACTAACAAGGCCGTCAAACGGTCCCCGGACCATGTGCCCTTGGGCTGCCGGGCCGATTCGGACTTGCCGCCGGTCCGGACCGTGAAGTCGTCGAGGGCGGCGTCGATCTCCGGCCGCGCGCGAAACAGCTCGACCAGGCGCGCGGGTCGGCCGGCCTCGAACTCATCGTCGCTGTCAAGAAAGGCGATCAGCGGTGCATGAGAGGCCGCCGCGCCAGTATTGCGCGCGACGTTGGCGCCTGAGCGCTCGGGCAGTTCGACAATCTCAAGCCGCCTGTCGGCCAAACCCTTGAGCCGCGCGACGGTATCGTCGGTGGACGCATCGTCGACGACTACGACCTCGACGTCGTTGCCCGCGCCTTCCAGGACGGACGATACCGCCCGCATCACGAGATCGGCCCGGTCCGCCGTGGGGATGACGACCGAGATCGCGGGCATGGCCGGTTCGCTCATCTTTCGTTCCGCCTTTGGGTGCGGCGCATTTGCCGGTGGAAGCGCGCGCTTTCGCGCCGCGCACGATGGCGCCAACGCGCATCTTCCAGCCGCATTGTCAACGACATCGGCAGCAGCGCCCGGCGGGTCAACGGCATATCGTTGACCACCCAACCATCCTCCGTGCCGTCCAGTTCGGCCAAGGCGCGGGTGAATCGGGGGCCAAAGAAATCGTCCGCCCTCTGGCGCAACGGGTCCTGTCTGGCGCCGATCGTTTGCGGATTGGTATTGATTTCAAAGGCCTGCACCCTGCCATCGATAATCGCGAAGTCCAGCCGGCCATAGTCGATGCCGGCGATATCGAAGATCCGGCGCACCTGATCGGTTTCGGCGAATGCGTTAAGCCAGGCCAACTCCGCCCCGGCGGTGTCATCGTCCAGATAGTCCGGTCCACGGACGAACCAGGTCCGGCCGAGGAAGCGATGGCGGGGTATGATGTGATCCCCAACCCGGAAAGCCGAGTACTTCAGTGCCCGCCCCTGAACATCCCTGCTGTTCACGAAGCCGACGATCACACTGCCATAGCCGCGCTTGTAGCGGCGCAGGCGCAGATATTTCGGGATCTCGGCGGCCAGATCCTCCGCGTTTTCGATCAGTTCCGATCGTTCGCCGCCATGTTCGCCTTCGCTGCGCAGGAACACCGGAAACTCGGCTGGCCGTTCGGCACCGATCAGCGGGTAGGCCTGAAAGCTGTTGATGCCGTCGCGATAAAGGGCACGCAGCATCTCCAGCCGCAGCAAGACCCGGGCGGGATGGTTCAAGATGCGGACCGACGGCGACCCCGCCTCCAACGCTTGGCATACGCCCCAGGCGCGCTCGCGCTCCGCCGCCGTCAGGCGGTCATGATCCGTCATTATATATGTCGCGACCGGCAGTTGCTTGGCCGCGAACAGAGCGCGGTACGAAAGAAGATGGATGCGCTTGCCGATCGGTTCGGCGTGATGTGAGTTCAGATAGGCGCCAAGCGTGGCCAGATAGCGCCCCTTGGCCACGTAGATGATCATGCGGAGGCGTCGCTAAGTCGGGTCAGGTCGCGGCCGGCCGGTGTGGCCATTGCTGTACCATGGCGAATACTGTCTCTGGTGCCCCCGCCGCTTCGGCATGGGCAACCAGGCTTTCCCGCAGGGTGATCGGGTGGCCCGCCCGCTGTTCCGGCTGGAAGGCACCCTGGTAACAGACAAGCCCGGGGCGATCGGCATCCAGTCCCGCGTCGAGCGCCACCGCGCGCAGCCGCTCCGCCTCCTGCTTCACCGCCGACATGATCTTGGTGCCGTTTTCGGTCAGGCTGGCCTGTCTGTCGATGATGTCGAGCCCGACATCCGTCTGGATCAAAAAGCGGGTCAACTGGTCGCGCGCATAGGCTTCGAGCGCTTCAGTTTCCGGCTCGCGCAGCACCGAGAGCCAGAACGCGCAGACCGGCAGATGGACGAAGACCGCGTGCACAAGCCCGCGCATCGGACGCAGATCGCGGCGCCAAGGCGAGTAGATCAGCGGCCCTTCATAGTCCCCCTGTTCGCCCGCCAGGACCGGTTCGACGGTTTCGATCGCGAACAGCAGGTTATGGGCGTGCTCGTGCAGCGCATAGGCCGCCAGCTCGTGCGGCTCCCCCACCGCGGCCACGATGAAGCCGCCGAAATAGGTGGAGTTGGAGGCGTTGAAGACGTCGGCCTGACTGGCATCGAGCAGCCCGATGACGCTGATGTCTGACGCGAAGCGATCGAACGATTCGGGGAGATACCGATCGATCGCCTGCAGCATGGCGGTTACCGAGGCGGTCGCGGCCGGCCCCTTGCCGTCCTTGAAGCCTCTGGCGTTGGCGACGGGCGCGAACGGCTCCCACGGCGCATCGATGGCCTCGGGCGCCAACCGCAAGCGGGCCTGCTTCCAGGCCGCGACATCGACCTCATACGGCTCAGCCGATGGCCCGATCGGCTTGCCCGCCGGCAAGACCAGTGTCGTTCCCGGGATCAGAACGTCGCGGTCGAAGGCAACCGGCCCCGGCGTTGACGGCAGGTCGGCGCCGGCCCGCTGGAACCCCTCGGCGAACAGCGCGAACTGTGCGATATGGCGGTCCAGCGCCTCGATCGCGTCCGCCTCGCCCCGGTTGGCGGCGGCGGCCTTGCCGGCCAGCATGCCGAACCAGCCCGGCGTGACAGGCTCGCGCCAGACCGGCTCGAAGGTCTCGCCGGGCAGCTTCGTCAGGCACTCCACGGTCGCGCGGAACCAGGCCGGCCAGGCTCTGGCGTCATGGGTTCCCTTGAAGGAGTCCGCCACACCGAAGGCGGTAATGGCGGCGTCTTCATAGATGCGTTCGACGGCAAGGCCCGCCTGCCCAAGGATCGACTCGTCGAGCATTCACTACCCTGCCGTGGCCAGGAACATCATCGATCAGCCTCGCGGCCGATGCGCCGGTCAGAAAGCTGATTTCACCAACGCCAAGCGGCCAGGGTCCGCCCGACCGCCTACATCCCGCCTTGGTTGGTTAGAGTGTTTTCGGGTCGCCCTTCTTCGCAAGACCAGACGCAATCACCGCCTTGCTCGTGTCCGACTCACCCCGGCGCACCGTTGCGGCAACTTCGGCAACTGCAACAGCTTCGTCGGACTTCAGGGTCTCTAATGAACGCTTCATCGTGCCGTCTCCATCTTGCTGTTGGTTCCGCAGCGACGCTAGTGCACCGGTAGAAGGAGGTCAATCCGGCAAGGCCGGCCTCATCCCGGACGTGATGGACCAGGCAAACACCGCAGGGCCGGCCATCGATGAACCGATCGACAAACGCCCTGCAAATGCCGGGTGCTTTTCTGCTAGAAGCCAAGCCCGAGATTGCAGCGTTCAGATCAGGCCCGGCGACATGCACGACGAGAACGACGAGAGTTTCGAGCTTTACGACCTGAAGGTCGAGATCATCGCGACGGACACGCCGATGATGGGCGACTACAAGGAAGGTGACCATTTCATCCTGTCCGGCGAGATGATGAGCTTGCCGCCGGGCCAGGGCTTTTCGATCTACGCGCTGGCGGCCCTTCTGCCGCTGCTGCCGGCCAAGCAGCGCGAGACCCATCCCAACGATTGGATGACCACCGACATCGACATTGCCGGCCCCGACCCCAATTGCGGCGCCCGCTATCGCATCACGCGGTTGGGCAAGCGCAGGTTCCGGCATTCGGAGACGACGGTCGTGCCGCTGGGGAAGGCGACCGGGTAAAGACCGCTCTCAGGGCCGCGCCGGTTGGCCGGCGAGGCCTACCACGGGGCCACGTGCCGGAACCTCGACCTCGTGCAAGATCAGGTCAGCTCCGTCGTAGAGGGCGACGGTGTAGGACGGCGTACCGTCGACGAAAATGGCGCGCGGGTCGTCGAGTGATGGCTGCATCTGATGGCAGGTGCCCCGGCCGACGGTAAAGGGTATGCCTGCCATGGTGCCTGACACCGCCATGTGTAGGTGGCCCAGGAACAGGTGCCGGACCCGGCCATGGCGGCGCAACAGATCCATCAGGGGTGCGGTATCGACCAGCATGATGTGGGCGAAGTGCGGCAGGCCGACGACCAAGGGCGGATGATGCGCGAACAGGCTGACCGGCCTTCCCGCCGCCTCGCCCAGCCGCGCCGCCAGCCAGGCCAGCCGCCGATCGCACAGGCGGCCGTGCAGATGCCCCTTGTCCAGCGTATCGAGAAACACCAGACACTCGGCATCCAGATCGGCGACCGATTGCACGAAACCGTCCGGGTCCACCGGCTGGTCGGGAAAGGCGGCGCGGAAGGCGGCGCGCGAATCGTGGTTGCCCAGCATCAGGCGCACGGGCAGCGGGAAGCCGTCGAGCAGCGCGCGCAAAACGTCGTAGCTTTCCGGCCGGCCGCTGTCGCTGAGGTCGCCGCTGATCACGCAGAGATCGGCATCGGCGTGGTTGGCGCCGATATGGTCGAGGCAGGCTTTCAGCCGTGCCCGAGGGTCCAGCCCGTGAACCCGCCCGTCCGGGGCAACCAGATGGGGGTCGGTCAGGTGGATCAGCTTCGCGGGCACGGAAGCGCGCCGCGCTAGGGGAACGCTTGCGCGCGCTTGCTAGGCCGGCCTAGTAGTCCGTGTCGCCGGCGCCCTCGCCTTCCTTCTTCTCCGGCGCGTCGACCACCGTGGCCTCGGTGGTGATCAGCAAGCCGGCGATGGAGGCGGCGTCCTGCAGGGCCACGCGCACCACCTTCGTGGGGTCGATGATGCCGGCCTTGACCATGTCGACATATTCGCCGTTCTGGGCGTCATAGCCGAAATTGGGGTCCGACTGTTCCAGCAGCTTGCCGACCACCACGGAACTGTCGACGCCGGCATTGGCCGCGATCTGGCGCACCGGCCATTCGAGCGCCTTGCGCACGATGCCAAGGCCGACCTTCTGGTCGTCATCGTCCAGTGCGATGCCGTCCAGCGCCCTGGTGGCATAGAGCAGGGCCACGCCGCCGCCGGGCAGCACGCCTTCCTCCACCGCCGCGCGGGTGGCGTTCATGGCGTCCTCGACCCGGTCCTTCTTTTCCTTCACCTCAACCTCGGTGGCGCCACCGACCCGGATCACCGCCACGCCGCCGGCCAGCTTGGCCAGCCGTTCCTGCAGCTTTTCCCGGTCATAGTCGGACGTCGTCTCCTCGACCTGGGCGCGGATCTGGGCACAGCGGGCATCGATGTCCGCCTTCTCCCCGCCGCCCTCGATCAGGGTCGTGTCCTCCTTGGTGATCAGCACCCGCTTGGCCGTGCCCAGCATGTCGAGCGTGACGTTCTCCAGCTTGATGCCGACATCCTCCGACACCACCGTGCCGCCGGTCAGGATCGCCATGTCCTCCAGCATCGCCTTGCGCCGGTCGCCGAAGCCGGGTGCCTTCACCGCCGCGATCTTCAAGCCGCCGCGCAGCTTGTTGACCACCAGGGTCGCCAGCGCCTCGCCCTCGATATCCTCCGCCACGATGAGGAGCGGCTTGGCGGACTGGACCACGCTTTCCAGCAAGGGCACCAGATCCTTCAGGCTCGACAGCTTCTTCTCATGCAGCAGGATGACGGCGTCCTCCAACTCCGCCTTCTGCTTTTCCGCGTCGGTCATGAAGTACGGCGAGAGATAGCCGCGATCGAACTGCATGCCCTCGACCACCTCCAGCTCGGTGTCGAGCGACTTGGCCTCCTCCACCGTGATCACGCCCTCATTGCCGACCTTCTCCATGGCCTGGGCGATCATGGCGCCGATGTCGGCCGCGCCGTTGGCGGAGATGGTGCCGACCTGGGCGATCTCCTCGTTCGAGGTGATCGGCCGCGAGGCCTTGCCCAAGGCCGCGACCACCGCGTCGACACCCAGATCGATGCCGCGCTTCAGGTCCATCGGGTTCATGCCGGCGGCGTCGGCCTTATAGCCCTCGCGCACGATCGACTGCGCCAGGCCCGTGGCCGTGGTGGTGCCGTCGCCGGCGATGTCGTTGGTCTTCGACGCCACCTCGCGCATCATCTGGGCGCCCATGTTCTCGAACTTGTCGGAAAGCTCGATCTCCTTGGCCACCGCGACCCCGTCCTTGGTGGTGCGCGGCGCGCCGAACGACTTGTCCAAAACCACGTTGCGCCCCTTGGGCCCCAGCGTGACCTTCACCGCATCGGCCAAGACATCCAGCCCCCGCAACATGCGCGCCCGCGCATCGTCGGCAAACCTGATCTCTTTCGCTGGCATGTTCCGTTCCCCCGGTTTGGTTTATGGGCCTATTGACTTTGGACCTCTGGGCGGAGCCGCCCGAGGCGTTGTGATGATGGGGATTATCTGACGTTTTGGGGGGGTGGTTGCAAGGTGGTCAGGAGCCAACCGAGATCTAGTGCCTCAGACTTCAGATATCGTTAGCCAAAGTTTCGGCGGAATGACAGCTCAAACTAAACAACGAAAAACCCGATTCCCGTAATGGCAACTGGACTGAAGCCGAGCACACTATAATGGATAAATACCAAAAATCATCAGCTTCTATATTTCCGAATACCACGATAGAAATCATCTCCTGATATTCCAATCACCACCTTCATCGCGGCCTTTGCCGCCTCCCGAGCTTGATCCACGTACTCCGAATAGGCAAATATGCGAACTTGATGCCTATAGTGCTCGTAAGCCTCTGTCCACTTGTGTATCGGGAAGACTTGATCAATGGGGACGTCGGCATGGACATTGGTTGGGTTTCCCACCATTGTGTCTACATCTTCAAATTTCGGAAGTTTGGGTGCGTCCACCCAAACACCTGTCTTTGCTAGTGCATCATCTGGATCATGCCCAATATCCGATTGGATTTTTGTCAATTGGCTACCGATCTCCTTTTCCAGACTCCTAATTAGTTCTTTGCGTGTCTTTCGTTGATGGATGTTGCGGAAAAATTCCTTAACAACATCCCCGGCTGCATGAGTAGCAGATGAACTACCTATGCTGTATACTTCTCTGGGTAACAACCGATTAACAAGTCGATATGCGCAGTCGCCCGATACTGGATCTTGTTCTTCAGAGGCAACGATATTCCTCAACGACGCATCAGTCATATCCATAAACCTAGAAACAATATCCGAAGCCGATTCCCCATTTTGCCGCCAATCATAAAGCTTTCTTAAGAGTAGACGCTCGAGCAAACCTTCAGCAGATCGCACCTTGCCGTGATGATATATGTAGCTAAACAACATCATCTTACTGATAACAATTTGCTCTATCACATTCATCGCTCGCTTCGAGAGTCTCAGCCTATAAGTTTCATAGTATGGAAACCGGGACTGCGGGCTATTTGCCAAACGCTTGGCTGAAACTCGACTAGATCGTTCATAGAGCTTGCGAAGCTCGCCGTCTCCATCTGCTAATACTTCTTTCTTTATTCGAACATCGTACAGATAGCGGTCGATATCGTAATTCAAAGGAAGCCCAGCTGCCAGTGCATCTCTCCGTAAATAGTCGAGTTTGTCAGCATCAAACCCCGAAGAAACTATGTCGCCAAGAAACTGAACGAAAGGATGAAAAGAGCGACCAACAATCATAAGTGCCACGTTTTGGAGATCTATATGACCTGTGTAGTCATCAAATACTTCATCTCCGATTAAATCGCTCTCAGCCCGATTCAGGAACCTGCAAAGCGATGGCGTAAGAACGAGACAGAATGATAGTACTTCACCCGCCCCCTTTTCTTTACCGACAAACCGAGTAAGCTCGCTTGAAGCCTTCTTCAAAGGTTCTAGTGCTTCGTACACACGCTCCGAAGTGTGGCTATATAGACTATGCCCGGTGTCGTGGAGGAGCGCGGCAAGCCTTAGCTCCTGTTTCAAACGCCGTATAATCTCTTCTTGATTATCTGCTTCAGGATCAATTACCTTCGCAATGTCATGGATTTCGCCTCGTTGCTTATGTAATAGGGCGTCAAATACACGCGACGCAACATTCATGGATCCTAGAGAATGTTCAAAACGACTGTGATGAGCTGAAGGGTAAACATGGAATGCAAGTCCTGTTTGATGAATGTCGCGTAACCGCTGCATTATAGGTGAGTCAATTAGCGCCAGTTCGCGCCACGAAAAACGAACAGTGCCCCAAAGATTATCGTGTACTACCTTCGAACGCTTGACGGGGAGGACTGGGTGTAACGGCGATTCGCAAAAGAAATTTGGATGGCGATTTTGAAGATAGTTGTCCAAGTGCTCGACAACACCAGCTAAAGCCGGATAGCCTTCCAAAAAATCGACACCTCGATTCATAGTTGACTATCCAGCATCAAAAATAAGAACAGAATCCCATTCTTGAAAGGCGAAATCAGTACAAATATAACTCCCAGAGCTAGGTGCTCTATTGCGAAAACTCCTGAACAGCAATTTGCGCGGCATGCGAGACAAACGATTTTGCCGCAGGGTCAAGCGATTCCAACTCACTTGACCAGCGCGCCGCATCGTCATCTTTAACTCTGATGAAGTTAAAGCCTGGATTAAGCCCCGAGACATTCGCTGTAATGTGCAACCCATTTAGAAATTCCGACAACTCCTCGCACTTTGGGTATGGACCATCCCAATCAAACACAAGCTCGTCAAGGAATTTGGGCTTTCCTGGAATTTCAGTGTTCATTTTCAACGCGTAGCACAGTTGATGCCATGGCTCCTGATTCCTGAAGGGCAGTGGCATCTTTTTGCGATGTAGGTCTGCCACCAGAAGCGTAACGAGAGTGCCAAGAGACATCTCTTCTGAGACATTTTGCATTTGCTATCCCCTCAAATCTCGCCGACATGGATCACTAGCGTCGCTGTTGAGTAAGCATTTATGCGCTCCGGAAAGCCGAAAAGCAAGACTTTGTTCCTATTTTGTTCTCCATGTGTGTTCACAATTTAGGATTTTTCGAGAGAACTCAGACACCATATGTTGGGGAGCAAGGAGCTATTTGCCCCCAAATAGGCGAACTAGCCTGTTGAATGCTCAATCCATCGGCAGGTTGTTGAAATTGCAGCACTTAAACTCCGAATCACTATTCGAGATGCCCTCGTCGGTCTGTTGTGCAAGGTGGACGGAAGGGTCTCGATCACCGTGTTGGACCGGCTGGTGCTGGCCTATGGCCGCGATCATGAGTTGGCGGTGATGTTGTGGGAGACGGGGGCGGGCCGCGCGGCAATTGGCGATGCGGGTTACCGATCCGGGCCGAACCGACGCGGCCTTGTCGGCGCGCTGGGTGCGGGGCCTGGCAATGCCACCCCTGACACCGCCTGACGCCATTTTTGCTCACGACCTTGGTAAGACGGCTCGGGCCAATTCCAGTGTTCAATGATATCCAGCACGTTGGCCGCGATCAGTGTGGCCTTGATCACAGTCAAACCCCTCCGCACAGCGACGCCTCCGTAGCTTGACACCAAACCCCGCACTTGCCAGACAACCCGTGTGAATGCCGAGGAAAGCGGGCCATCGCGTCGCGCCGCCATCGCGGTCGACGGCTGGTTTTCGCCGGCGGGTTTCCTTGATCTGACCGATGTCGTTCCCGTGCGGCCGATGGCGTCGCGCAGCCACCGTGAGAGATGTGCTCATGTTGAACTTCGATGACGCCCGCTTCCTGAGGATCCAGACGGGGGCGGTCGGGCTTGCGCCGCGCATCGATGGGGCCGTTTCGGCCGCTCTTGGTGCCGGGGCGAAGAACCTCTATTTCCTCGGCACCGGGGGTGTCGCCTTTCTGATGCAGCCGGCCCACCTGCTGCTGCAGCGGCAGTCGTCCTTTCCGACGTTCGTGGAGTATCCGGCGGAGCTGGTTTTGACCGGGGCGGCGAGCCTGACATCGGACTCCGTGGCCGTCATCCCGTCCCTGTCGGGCACGACCAAGGAAAGCGTCGCCATGCTGTCGGCGCTGAAGGAGATCGGCGCGACGACCATGACCTTGGTCGGGCATGCGGACACGCCGCTGGGCCGGGAGGGCGATCATGTCTTCGTCAACTTCGCCGAGGATGACACCTCGTCGGAGTCCTTCTATCTCCAATCCCTGTGCCTGGCCCTGTCGGTCATGAAGGCGCGCGGCGAGCTCGATGCGGGCGACTATGACCGGCTGTTGAGCGAGCTGACGCGCTTGCCGGAGCTGCTGTTGGAAGTGAAACGCGGCTTTGAACCCGAGGCCGAGGCCTTTGCGGCCAAGATCGCCGGGGCCGACTATCACATGTTCACGGGCGCGGGGAATGTCTGGCCCCAGGCCCATTATTACGGCATGTGCATTCTGGAAGAGATGCAATGGATCCGCACACGGCCGGTGCATGCCTCGGACTTCTTCCATGGCGCCCTGGAACTGATCGAGAAGGATGTCAGCCTGATCCTGTTCAAGGGCGAGGATGCCTACCGGCCGCTGGCCGACCGGGTCGAGGCATTTGCCCCGAAAGTTACCGACAGGCTCACCGTCCTCGACAGCCGGGACTTCGCCCTTCCCGGCATCTCGGACGATGTTCGCGGTCTGGTTTCCCCGATCGTCCTCGCCACGGTTTTGGAGCGCGTCAGCGCGCATCTAGAGGTCATACGCGACCATCCGCTGGTGACGCGCCGCTACTACAAGCAGTTCGACTACTGAGTTAGCGCGGCGGCGCGGCGTTCCCGCGTTAGGCCGGCCCCAGACTCGCGTAGTCCTGCGCAAACCCGCCGAGATGGGTGCAGGTTTTTGCGGCATTGTCCCGGCCGGCATCGAGACAGTCCTGCAGCGGCGCGGCCCACAGCCAGGCGTCCAGGAACCCGGCGATGAACGTGTCGCCCGCGCCCGTGGTGTCGACGACATCGACGGGTTTGATCCCCGTGGTGAGCAGGTCGCCGCCGTCGGACGCCACGCTGCCCAGGGGCCCGCAGGTGACGACCGCGATCTTGTTGCCAGCGCGCAGAAGGGCGTCGACCTTATCGCGCGCCGCGGTCATGGATGGCCCGACGGAGCCGAACGCGATGTCCAGGCCGCCATCATCCGGATTGACCGCCACATCCTGCGAGACCGTCACCGAAGCACCCGCGAGCCGGGCGCGCAGCCTGCTGCTGTGCTGGAACCAGCCGATATGGATATGCCGTTTGGCCGCCAGCCGGGCGATGTCCTCGTCGCTTGGGTAATAGTCCGCGCAAACACCGTAATCTTCCTGGGTGATGATCCGGTCGCCGGTGTCGTCGATATCGAGATTGGTGAACGCGGTGATGCCCGGCAGCGTCCTCAGATACCCGAGATCGACCTTGTTGGCGCGCAGAACGTCGCGCGTGCGGCGCCCGTCGCCGTCGTCACCGACCGCGCCGAAATAGGCGCAGTTCCAATTGAGCTGTGACAGATGGACCGCGACGTTGACCGCATTGCCGCCGACCGCGCTCTTGTTCAGATGCAGGTACCGATCGATGCAATTGTCGCCCACGGTGGCCAGCGATCTATCAATCATCCATAGCTCCAAGTCTGGCGGGACTGCCCGGTGGAAACTCAGCCCGGCGCCTGTGACCACAAGGGTGATGCAGGCTGGGCCGCAGCCTCAACTCTTCCTCGGCTTGCCGGATCGACACTACAATGATTCATCGAAGTCCGAGATGGCCAACACATGCCCATGCCCGCGCCCCCCGCCCTAACTGCCCTCGCCCGCCTGCCACGCAAGGCGGACGGTAAGGTCTCGATCACCGCCTTGGACCGGCTGGTGCGGGAGTATGGCCCCGATCATGACCTGGCGGTGATGCTGTGGGAGACAGGCGATGCGGCCGCGCGGCAGTTGGCGGTGCGGATCACCGATCCGGGCCGGGTCGACGCGGCCTTGTTGGAGCGCTGGGTGCGGGGCCTGGCGGATTGGGATCTGACCGACGCCTTTGCCGCGCACACGGTCCGCCACACGGCTCTCGCGGTCGACAAGGCGCGCGAATGGGCGGGGCGGTCGGCGGAGTTTGAGCGGCGGGCGGGCTTTGCCACGATGGCGCACCTGGCGGTGCGGGGCGCCCGGGCCCAGCACGCAATCGACGACGCGGTGTTGATCGGCTTCCTGCCGCTGATCGAGGCGGCCGCGACGGACGAACGCTATTATGTGAAGAAGGCCGTGAACTGGGCCCTGCGCGGCATCGGCAAGAGCAGCCCCGCGCTCGCCGCCCATGCGGAACGCACGGCGCGCCGCCTGCAAGCCTCCGACGACCGCACCGCCCGCTGGGTCGGCCGGCACCGGATGGGGGAGGTGTTTGGGGACTAGCGCCCGCGGTTGTTCATCGCCGCTTCGGCTTGGCGCCGAACGACGCTGCGCGGCGCGAACGCCCCGGCACTCAGGTTACGTGCTTGGGCCTTGGCGCGGCCAGTCTAGCCCTCAAACTCCTTGGCGAACTCATCGATGGTCAGGACCGGGACGACGGTATTGACGTTGAGATCCGTCCAATCGTGCAGGAGCTTGCCAAGCGCGAACGCGTTGTCGGCCTCGACGATCGTCCAGCCCTCAAGCTGATTGACCGCAAACCACATGTCGTGGATTTCGATGCCGGGGATCGCCAGATTACCCGCCTTCTGTTTCGCCTTCAGCCGCTCGAAATTCTCGTTCCGGTTTTCGGGGGCGATGGTGACATGGACCATGAACCGCATTGCTAGGTCGCTCCTTCTCAAAGCTTGGTTTGCTAAGCGTCCAGTTGGGCAGGCAAGCAGACATCTTACTCTGTCCAGGCCAGCGATCCAGCCTCACTACCGGCCGCGCTGCCGGTCGGATTGAACGACCGCGCGGACTTGTGCGCCTGGCCGCAGGCGACACAGGCGACACAGTCGACACGATCCATTTTCTGCTTCTCATTGTGTTCGGGTAGTATCGGCTCTTTCGAACGGGCGCTGACTGGGAACGGGGGATGGCTGGCAGCAAACAGAAGGGCCTGAATCAGGCTTGGTGGGCGTCCTGCGGGGCCATGTTTGTCTGCGCCTTCCTGCTGGCGACTTGGATCGTCCGCATCCCGGATGTTGCCATCAGTCTCGCGCTGGACGATGGCGCGGTCGGAACGGCCATCTTTGGCCTGGCCTTGGGCGCGTTCGCCGCCTTTGCAACCGCCAGCCGTATCTTGGAGTGGCGCGACAGCCGTGTCGTCGCCTTGATCTTCGGCCTGATCAACGCGGCTGGCTTGGCGCTGCTCGCACTGTCTTGGAACTTTGCCTCGCTGTTCGTTCTGCTGATGGTCTTTGGCTTTGGCCATGGCGGCCTCAATGTCGCGATGAACGCCCAGGCGATCGAGGTCGATGCCGGATTTGAGCGCTACTGGATGGGGGTGTTCCAGGGATGCTACTCGCTCGGCGGCCTCATCGGGGCCATCTGCGGCAGCTTGATCATCTGGCTCGAAATCCCGTTTCACACCCAGTTTGTCGTGACGGCCCTGTGCGCACCGGTTCCCTTCGTGCTGATCTATATGCTCGCCATGCCGGATGTGCGGGACGATCGATCGGCGGCGGAGCCCCGCCCGATCATGGCCTTGCCGCCCAAGGCGATCTTGGGGTTGGGGATCATTGCGCTCTGTTCATCCGTCGGCGAAGGCGCGATGGCGGATTGGAGCAGGCTTTATCATGAGCAGCAGCTTCATATCACGGACGCCACCAGCACGTTCGGATATGCCGCCTTCAGCCTGGGCATGCTGTTGGGGCGGTTCAGCTCCGCTCAAATCCTCCAATATGTCGCGCCGGAGACGCTGGTGCGGTCCGCGGGCCTGGTGGCCGCCATCGGCCTTACCATCGGGCTGATCGTCAACAGCTCGGTCTCCGTGATCATCGGTTTTGGCTTGGTTGGCTTAGGCCTGTCCGTGATGATCCCGATCGCCTATTCGGCGGTCACCAACCATCCGGAGATACCGCGCGGTCGTGCGATCGCCAGTGTCGTGACACTGGGCTATTCCGGGTTTGTCTTCGGCCCGCCCATTCTCGGCTGGATAGCACAAGAGACAAGCCTGCGCCTGGCGCTTTTCCTCGTCGTCGGCACGACGATGGCCATCGTCCTGATGGCACCGAATGTCGCTAAGCGGCGCTGATTGTCCTGTCCTCAGATGACAGATCTCGGTGGACAAGCCTCGGCCGTTCCGGTGACAGAAGCTCAACAGCGCGTCACCGAAACGGCCGCCCGCACCCCGTTAGCCTCGGAGGCATTCCGCCATCAGCGTCACCTGGGTGTAGTCGCCATCCGCCAAGGTAGCGCCCTCGACGAGCTGGAACTTCAGGCTCTGGTCGGCGTCTGAGAAGACGGCCCCGCCGACATAAAGCGGGATACTGCCCGCGCCCGTGTCCCCGACCCGGGCGTCTTTGTCGGCCAGCGCGTTCGTCACCAGCGGCAGATGCTGCAGAAACTGGCCGGCCGTGCCGTTGTCCGGCCCGTCCGCATAGGCCAAGAGCGCGTTGGCGCCATCAGGGTGGCCCCAGCCATTGGCCTGCTTCATGTCGTTGCAGGCGTTGAAATGCACATCGAAATCCCCGACCGGCGCGCTGTCGAACATGCGCTGATCGTTGAGCCCGGACGTCATCGACACCAACGGATGCACGCCTTGCATTGCTATGGTCTGCCCATCCGCCGTGGACGTAACCGCGGCTGTGTCGGACTGCAGCACCAGCATCGCCGGCTGCCAAGCCTCGGGCATCGCCTGCGGCGACCCACTCGCCATCGCCAAACTTGGGACGGCCAGCCCCGCAGCTACAACAGCGGCCAATAATGACTTTTTCACCATCGTTTCCCCCTTTCATAGGCACTTTAATATGCTTGCTTATTAAACGGTTGTGGCGGCCGACCTGACTGGTGAACTGCCGGCCTACCGGCAATGCCTAGCGCCCGGCGAACCAGCGCGCGACCCGGCGCTTGCGCGAGTGGCTCTCGCGCTCCATCTCGCGTTGACGGGTGAGATCCTGCCCGTCCGGCCCCATCAGCATGTACCAGTCGAGGCCAGAGAAGTTGGTGTTGAAGAAATCCTTGCTCATCTCAAATGCTCCTTTGCCTGAAAACTTTCATTAAGAACCATCGTCCTCACCGTGGGCCCGTTTGCCGCGCCCGTTGATTGGCTCGGTCAGCGGTGGCCGGCCCCTTCCCGTGCCACCGCGCTCAGCCGGTGCGGGCTGCCAAGCGCCTTGCGTGTTTCGAAGGACGGCCTGAGGCGCATCAGGGTCGGATTGCTGATCCGGCGCCGGGCGACCCCGGCCGACGGCTTGGCCGCCGACCCGTCGCCGTCGCCATATAAGTAACGTCGCTCTAAACTCATCTCGGTGCCCCCTTTCGTCGGGACGACTAGCTCCTGATGAAAAGGTGGCAGCATCAGCGCTTGGGCTCCAATACCGAGTTGCTATGAGAGCGATAGCAAAGCCCTATCGCACGGGCAGGAGGCAGCGCCCTCCGCCAAAGCCCTTGTCCGTGGCGACGATCCGGCACAAGCTGGCGTCGTCTGCCCTGATCGCCGGGATGCCTCGATGGCCCTGACCCTGCGCCGCGCCACGCAAGAAGACGCCAAGCCCTGCGGCGCGATCTGCTTTGAGGCGTTTTCGGTCGTGGCCAAGGTCTGCCGCTTTCCGCCGGAATTCGCCTCGGCCGACCAGGCAGTCGCCGTGCTGGCCTGGATGATCGGCCATCAGGGGTTCTTCGGCGTTGTGGCGGAGCGGGACGGCCGCATCGTCGGTTCCAACTTCCTCGATCTGCGCGGCGAGATCGTCGGGGTCGGCCCGCTGACCGTCGAGCTCTCGGTTCAGAATCGGGGCATCGGCCGGCGGCTGATGGAGGAGGTGATGCGCAAGGCCGCGCAGATGGAGGCCCCCGGCGTGCGCCTTGTCCAGGCGGCGGCCCAGGGCCGCTCGCTGGCGCTCTACGCGCTGCTCGGCTTCGCGGTGCGCGAACCGCTGGCCTGCCTGAACGGGCCGGCACCGAGGGCGAGCGTGCCGGGCCACCATGTGCGGCCAGCGCGCATCGGCGACCTGGCGGCCTGCAACCTGGTATGCGAGCGCGTGCACGGTTTCAACCGAGGCGGCGAGCTGCGCGACGCAATCACCTTCGGCAGCGCCCGGCTGGTCGAGCGCGAGGGGTATGTCACCGGCTACACCACCGGAGTGGCCTACAGCGGCCACGCGGTGGCCATGGCCAACAGCGACATGAAGGCGCTGATCGGGGCCGCCGACGGCTTCGGCCAGCCCGGCTTTCTCATGCCCATGCGCAACGACGACCTGTTCCGCTGGTGCCTGGAGCATGGGCTGAAGATCAGCCACCCGCTGACGCTGATGGCCAAAGGCGAGTATGCGGAGCCGGACGGGGCGTTCCTGCCGTCGATTACCTATTGAGCGAGTGCAGCTGAGGGCGGCCGCGGACCAGACATCAGCGCCGACCGCATAGGCAACAGTCAAAACCTGCCATTGAGGCCCTGCGGGTCTTCGCCGTAGGCTCGAAACGTCGCGGTCAACAACACATCGGGGATCACATGACCATCGGTATCGCGGCGGTTCGCCTGTCGAAGATCGTCATGACCGGCGGATTGGCGCTGTTCGCGTTCCTCGTCACCCTGGGCAACATCTCCGATCCCGCCAGCAACTGGGCCTTCGTCCAACACGTGCTGGCAATGGACACGGTGTTTCCGGACTCCACCCTGACCTGGCGGGCGATCACCGACCCGACCGTGCAGCTGGCCGCCTACGTCGCCATCATTCTGGCCGAGGCACTGACGTGTCTTGCGTTCGCGGCGGCAACATGGGCCATGGCAGCCAAGTTCCGCGCCACCAAAGCCGAATTCCAACGTGCCAAGTCCCTAACCGCGATCGGCGTACTGCTGGGCTTCGGCCTCTGGTTCATCGGCTTCATGGGCATTGGCGGCGAATGGTTCGCCATGTGGCAGTCCGCCATCTGGAACGGCCAGACCGCAGCCTTTCAATTCTATGTCACCATTCTGGGCGTCGGCATCTATGTCTTTTTGGACACTGATGGCGAACCGGAGACAGCAGCCACACCCCGATAGCGGCCCGCTACCGGGTCGGATGGCTTTCCGGCAGCGGCACCGCCGGCGGTGTTTCGACCCGCATCAGGGGCGTCGCGAAGGCGGCGGCCGAGCCGTCGTCCAAGCGTCCGATCTGGGTCATCTCGGCACTGTCCGCATCGATGATCTGAAAGAAGCCGTCGCCGGTTATGCCGGGATGCGTGGCCTCGGCCTCGAGCATGACGTAGCTGTTCTCGCCATCGGACACCATCACGCCGTGTTCGACCACGTTCACGCCCGCTGCCTCGTTCCACCAATTGATCGTGAAGACATAGACACCGTCCCGATGGCCAAGGAACTCGACGAAATTGCCGTCGCTGGTGCGTTGCGTGATGGCGCCGCCATGGTCGACCGATGTCCAGACGAACGGCCCCTCGCTGCGCCAGATGGTGCCGACCAGCTGGTCGCCGGGATAGAGCTGCTGTGCGATTGCCGCAGGGAGAGGCAGCAAGGCCGCAGCGACGATGCAGGCCACATTTCTTGTCCATCGAAGCATACGCGGTGCTTTCCTATGCAAACTGATTCTTGGGGTGCCAATCGTGGCTCGCCAATGCCGGCGGGAGCAAGGCACACGATGGCCTAGATTAGCCGGCCAAGTCGATCAGGGCGTCACAATAACGATCGGCGAAGGCTCGCGCGGCCTGGTCGCTGTGCAGGTAATGGTCATGGCCGATGCTGAGGCAAGCGACATGTTCACGGACCACGTCACCCGGGATTGGCGGTCGACAGTCGGCACGCGTATCCGTCGGGGCGATCATGCCAAACCAGTCGGTGGCACCCGGCAAGTCTCGGCATGCCTCTACGGCCGCAGCGCAAAAACCTGCGGCCAGTAACGGTTGCTCAGTGGCTACTCGGGCCAAATCCGGCAAGTGGTGCCATTCCGTCAACGTCACGACGACAAGAACGGATCGCGGCAACCTTGTCTAGCGAACTTTCCAGCCGATCTTTGACAAGGCGGGAATGGGCATTCCGCTGCGCGCATCGGCGCTCGAACCGGAGAATCGACCTCGGGATGTTTTCCAGACCCAAACGAATTGACCCTGGGCCAGGACGAGAGTCCGTGTGGGACTATCCAAGGCCGCCACGGCTTGAGCCGGTCGATGCGCCGCTGCGGGTCGAGTTCGCCGGCGAGACGGTCGCGGCCACGGAGCGCGGTCACCGTGTGCTGGAGACCAGCCATCCGCCGGTCTACTACTTTCCCTTCGAAGACGTTCACGACGCGTACTTGCGCCGGGTCGACGGACAGTCTTTCTGTGAATTCAAGGGCGTTGCGCGCTATTGGACCCTTGACGTGAACGGGCGGCGATCGGAACGGGCAGCCTGGAGTTATCCCTCCCCCACGCGCGGCTTCGCGGGCATCAAGGACCATCTGGCGTTTTACGCTTCGCGCGTCGACGCCTGCTGGGTTGGCGACGAGCGTGCCCATGCCCAGGAAGGTGACTTCTATGGCGGCTGGATCACGTCTCGGGTCGTTGGGCCGTTCAAGGGTGCGGCAGGGACCCGAGGCTGGTAGGCGGCGACGCTTCCACACCATAGCCGAAGGGCCGCGCGTTCTCGCACACCCACTCCCAAACGCTGACCGCCCAGGTGACGGGGACGACGAGGTCGAACGCCTCTTCCGACAGTCTGCGGATCAAGACCGGTACGCCGTGAATGCCGGTCTGCGCGAAACTGTCGATCGGAAAGGCTGGCCCCGCAAAATCCAACCGCGCCAGCCGCGCCATCAGGTCGACGGTGGCTTCACCCGAAACGCGGATCACGATGCGTGCGTGCGACAGGTCGAGCGCGGCCAGCCGGCCAGGCGGCGCTTTATCCAGAGCCGCCAACAGAACGTCGGCATCCGGACAGCGCAGCAAGATCCGATCCGGCGCGATGCGATAGCACTCGGTGCCGGCCGACGTGCGTACCGAGCGGTAATCGCCCAGGCCGGCAAACCCCAGTGCCGCCAAGAGGGGTTCAACCGCCGTTTCGAAATCTTGCCATCCCGCGACCTGCCAGAGCGTGCCCAAGGCTTGCTCGCTGAGGATCAGGGGCGCGTGTTGATCGTGCATGCCGGCAGCGCTTGCCTCGATGAGGTCGGCGAGAGGCGACCGGCGCTCAAGCATTCTGGCGCTCGCCTTCGGGGTCGAAGAAGTGATGCGAAACCACGGTGGCCTTTAGCGTCCGGTCGCCGACGAAGTCGATGACGCGGACGGTCTCGCCCATGCGGGACGGACCGTTTTTCAACAATCCCATGGCGATGTTCCTGCCCAGTGCCGGTGAATAGGTGGTCGACGATACCCAACCTTCGCCGTGGCCCTCGGTCGGACCGTCGGCGGCGAACAGCAGCGATCCCGGCAGGGCGCCAACCTCTCCGTCGATCTCAAGGCCGACCAGGGTCGGCCGATCGGCGTCGGTCAGTGCAGGCCGGTTGCGCAGGACAGAGCCGACGAACGGCTTCTTTGTCGACGCGAAGCCCTCCAGGCGGAGGTCGTTCAACGTGGTCCTTCCCTCAAGCTCGGGCCCGGCAACATGCCCCTTTTCGACCCGCAAGGCCCCCATGGCCTCGGTTCCATAAGGCTTCAGGTTGAACGGACCCCCGGCCACGATCAGCGCCTCCCAGACAGCGCGTCCGAAGAGGGCGGGCACATAGAGCTCGTAGGCGAGCTCGCCGGAATAGCTCATGCGGTGAACACGCACCGCGACCCCGTCGATCCGGCCATGGGCGAAGTGGTTGTTCGGCAAGGCCTCGCGGCTGAGATCGGCGTCGCCGACCACTGTGGTCACCAGGTCGCGCGCCTTCGGCCCCGCCACCGCGATCGCCGCCCATTGGTCGGTGATGCTGGTGACATGGACCTCGAGATCGGTCCAGGCGGTCTGCAGCAGCCGTTCGGCGAAGGCCAGGACCGGTGCGGCGTTGGCCGTCGTGGTCGACATGAAGTAGTCGTGCTCGCCCAGCCGGGCGGTCGCGCCATCGTCGAACACGAAGCCATCCTCGCGCAGCATCACGCCGTAGCGCAGCCGGCCGACCGGCAGCGTCTTCCAGCCATTGACATAGATCCGGTTCAGGAACTCCGCCGCATCCGGCCCCTGGACCGCGATCTTGCCGAGGGTCGAGACATCGACGATGCCGACATGCTGGCGCACATGGGCGGCTTCGCGGATATAGGCCGCGCGCACATCCTCGCCGGCTTGCGGATAGTACCAAGGCCGCAGCCAGGCGCCGGCCTCGGTCATGACGGCACCGTGTTCGCGATGCCACTCATCGATGGTGGTCAGCCGCGTGGCGCGGAAATGATGACCGGTCTCGTTACCAGCAAGGGCGCCGATGGTGACCGGCGTATAGGGCGGCCGAAAGGTCGTCGTGCCGACGTCGGCGATCTCAGCGTCGCGGAGCTGGGCCATCCTGGCGAGCGCGTTCACGTTCGACAGCTTGCCCTGATCGGTCGCCATCCCGGTCGTGGTGTAGCGCTTGAGATGCTCGACGGCCTGATAGCCCTCGCGATGCGCCAAATCGATGTCGGACGTGGTGACGTCATGTTGCAGATCGACGAAGGCCTTGCCCGCGGGTTTGCCATCCGCCCTGGTCACCGCCCAAAGCGGCGCGATCCCACGCGTCCAGTCGTCGCCCGACGATGATGGCTCTGGGGGTGCCGGCTGGTCGCCCGGAGCGTTGGTGGCGCCCGTTGCGATGGCGGCTTTTTTGCCGGCCGCAAAACCATCGGCAATGGCCATCGCGAGACCGCCGGCAGCTCGCGCATCGCCGGCGCAGGTCATGGTCGGCACCATGTCGCCTGCAGGAACGAAGCAGGCCTTCTTCGCATCGAAGACGGGCTTTTGCTGCCGCTGGCTCCACAGGTGAAGCGTCGGCGACCAACCGCCCGAAACCGCGATCAGATCGCAGGCGATCGTCTCGCCAGGCGCAGTCGCGCGTCCTTCCTCGGACACCGGGGCGATAACCGCGCCAGCCACCCGGCCCCTGCCCTTTGCGGACAAGACGGCACGGCCTGGCCGGAGATCGACCCCTTCGGCCCGCACTTGCGAGGCCAACTCATCGGGAACGGTCTGCCTTGCGTCAACGAGGGTAACGTCGGCACCCGCCGCCGCAAGGTCGCGCGCGGTTGCGTAGGCGCTGTCATTGTTGGTCGCCACCACCACACGCCGGCCAGGCAGCACGGCGTAGCGATTGACGTAAGCCCGGACCGCACCGGCCAGCATCACGCCGGGCCTGTCGTTGCCGCCAAAGACCAGTGGCCGTTCAATGGCGCCGGTCGCCATGACCGTCCGTTTGGTTCGGAGCACGGCAAAGCGCTGGCGCGGCTGGCCTTCCGGCGCCGCTGCGACATGGTCCGAGACCCGTTCCACCACGCCGTAGACGTCATGATCATAGGCACCGAAGACCGTTGCGCGCGTCAACACACGGACATTGGACATCGCCGACAGTTCGGGCCGGATTGCTTCTAGCCACGCGTCCGAGGGGCTGCCAACCGGCGCCGACAGCAGGGCGCCGCCAAGCTGCGCATCCTGCTCGACCAGGACGACTTGGGCGCCGGCGCGCCCCGCCGCCAAGGCGGCCGACAAGCCGGCGGGGCCGCCGCCGACGACCAGGACGTCGCAGAACAGGTTGACCGTCTCGTATCGATCGGGGTCTTCAAGCGTGCCCGGCGATCCCATGCCGGCGGCGCGCCGAATGAAGCGTTCGCAAAACATCCAAAAGCGCGTGCCGCGAAATGGGCCAATGAAGGTCTTGTAATAGAACCCAGCACCGATGAATGGCGCCAGCAGTTGATTGGCCGCCCTGACGTCCAAGCCTACGCTTGGCCACGCGTTCTGGGCGTTGGCGACGAGGCCATCAAAGGCCTCGACCATGGTAGCCCGGGCGTTCGGCTCGTGCCGACCGCCCGTGCGCAGATGGACCAGCGCGTTCGGTTCCTCGACACCGACGGAGAAGACGCCACGCGGTCGATGATATTTGAAGCTGCGCCCGACCAGCATTTCGTCGCTGGCCAGAAGCGCCGAGGCCAATGTGTCACCGGCAAAGGCGTCGATCGGCCGGCCATCGAATGTGACCGACAGGGGCTTGGAGCGGTCGATCCTGCCGCCCGTCGCCAACCGACTAGCGGTCATGGCGCGACCTCCCGCGCCAGGCGGCAGTCGCTGATCTCATGGCTGACCGTGTCCCGCTCGACCACCAGCCATTGGCGACAGCCGAGAACGTGCTGCCAGTACTCGCGGTGGCTGCCGCGCGGGTTGTCGCGGTAGAAGACGTAGTCCATCCAGGCCTTCGGATCGGTCTCCGCCATAGCCGGGCGCTTCACGGAAGCGTCGCCGCCATAGCTGAACTCCGTCTCGTCTCGCAAACCGCAGACCGGGCAGGGAATTCTCAGCATAGCAGGCCCCTAATGCGCCTGCGGGTACGGTCCCGCGCCCTTTTCATCGATCTGCACACCGCGCTCGAACCTGTCGAGCGTGAAGGCCGCATTGTCTTCGTGCGGCGCGTCCTTGGCGATGGTCCAGGCAAAGCACCAGCCGCTGGCCGGCGTCGCCTTGAAGCCGCCGTAACACCAGCCGCCATTCAGGTAGAGCCCGTCGATCGGCGTCTTTGCGATGATCGGCGAGCCGTCCATGGTCATGTCCATCGCCCCGGCCCAATGGCGCAGCACCTTCAGACGTGAGATCGAAGGGATCAGCGCCTTGGCGCTGGCCATGGTATGCGCGACCACCGGCAGGCCCCCGCGCTGGGCGTAGGAATTGTAGCCGTCCAGGTCGCCGCCGAAGACCAAGCCGCCCTTGTCCGACTGGCTGATGTAGAAATGGGCGCCGCCGAAGGCGATGACCGTGTCGACCATCGGCTTCAACGGCTCGGAAACGAAGGCCTGAAGCAAGTGGGTCTCGATCGGCAGGCGCAATCCGGCCTTCGCCGCCAGATGGCCGGTATGGCCGGCGACCGCGATGCCGACCTTGCCGGCGCGGATCGGGCCCCTGGTCGTGTCCACGCCAACGACCCTGTCGCCGTCGCGCAAAAAACCGACGACCTCGCACTGCTGGATGATGTCGACGCCAAGTCGGTCGGCGCCACGGGCGAAGCCCCAGGCGACCGCATCATGCCGGGCGGTGCCGGCCCGGCGCTGCAAGACCGCGCCATGCACCGGAAAGCGGGCCGAGGCTGACGTGTCGACATAGGGCAAGTGCCGCGCCACAGCCTCGCGATCGAGCAGTTCCGCGTCGATGCCGTTGGCGTGCATGACATTGGCCCGCCGCCGCGCCGCGTCCATCTGGGCCGGCGAATGGCTGAGCGTGTATTGGCCGCGCTGGGAAAACATGACGTTGAAATTCAGATCGCGGCTCAGCCCCTCCCACAGCTTCATCGACCGCTCGTAGAACCGGGTATTGCCCTCGATCATGTAGTTGGAGCGAACGATGGTCGTGTTGCGGCCGGTGTTGCCGCCGCCCAGCCAGCACTTCTCGACCACGGCCACTTTGCACACGCCGTGTTCCTTGGCCAGGTAGTAGGCGGTCGCAAGACCGTGTCCGCCGCCGCCGACAATGACCACGTCGTAGGCCGGCTTCGGGTCCGGTTCACGCCAGGCACGACGCCAGCCCCTGTTGCCCCGCAGGCCTTGGGCAAGGATCGACCAGGCGGAATAGCGGCTCACACGTTACGTCCAAGATCGGGAGCCCCCGGCGATCGAGGGCATCGGGCGGGACGCAGATTGCCGCAATCGCCTCTTCTCTCAAAGGCAAATCCGGCGCGCGGCGGACGAAGGCCCACTTGGCAGCGCGCCGATCCGCATTTGGCGTTCCGACAAGCGTTGGTGTAAGTCGAAAGCCCCCTCACCAGCGCGCACAGCGAGGCCGCATGCCCAAGATGGAGCCCGTCAACGAACGGCAGATGCGTCTGATCCTGGACGCCATTCCGGCGCGCATCTGGTTCATGGACCGGCTGCACCGCATCGTCTTTGCCAACCGCGAAGCAGCACAGCTCTACGGCGCGGAACCGGCCGACATTGTCGGCATGCATTCCGCCGAGGTCATCGGCCAGGCCGGCTTCGATTTCGACCTGCCTAAGCGTGAAAGGGCACTGGCCGGCGAGATCTACCGGTGGGAGGGCTGGAGCATCTACAACGACGATGAACAGCGATACACCCAGCGCATCTACCATCCGCATGTCGACCGGTGGGGCAAGACCACCGGCTATTACGAGTTCGTCCGTGACGTGACCGACCTGAAGAACGCCGAGGCTGATCAGCGCTTTTGGGCCCAGCTCTTGCAGGATGCCATCAACAGCCTGTCCGACGGTTTTGGCGTTCTGGACACCGACGAACGGCTGCAGGTGTGCAACCCGCCCTTTGCCGAGTTCTACGGCGAACCGGTCGAGAACCTGCTGGGTCGCAACGTGGCCGATCGCTTCCCCCATCTGGTCGACCGCCTGTCCGCCGTCGACGGCAAACCGTTCGATCGGGACGATCCCGACGCGCTGGACCAGTTCAACGCCTATCGCCGCGGCCACATGGAACCGATTGAACTGGCCATGCGCGACGGCCAGACCTATTCGGCGCGTCGCGCGAACACGTCCGACGGCGCCCGCGTGGTGATGCTGACCAACGTCACGGAACTGAAGCGGCGCGAGGAAGAGGCCGCACGTGCCCATCGGCTCTTGGAAGATGCCATCGAATCCCTGGCACTGGGTTTTGCGATCTTCGACGCCGACGACAGGCTGACGATGTGCAACCAGCCATACCGCGACAATCACGGCGTCTGCGCCGATATTCTCAGGCCAGGCGTGACCTGGACCGAGATCATTCGCCAAAGCGCGGCGCGCGGCCTCTACCCAGGCGTCGGCGACGATGTCGATGAGTACGTCAAGGCCCGCATGGCCGAGCGCAAGGCGCCCGATGCCAGCCCGGAACATCAGCTATCGGACGGCCGCTGGCTGCGCATCTGGTATCAGCGGACCCATCTCGGCGGCACCGTCGTCACCCAGACCGACATCACCGAACGAAGGCGCATGGAGGAGGATCTGCGCCGCAGCGAGGAGCTTGTGCGGCGCGTGCTGGAGGCCTGCCCCGCACCCGTGACCATGTCTCGCGCGGTCGATGGCAGCATCATCTACGAGAACCCCGCCTCGCTTCAGATCCTCAAACATGGCGACACGCCGCCCGAAACGGCGGCCGATCGATGGTTGAACCCGGAGGACAGAGCCGCCTTCGTGCGCCAGTTGCGCGAGACCGGCAAGGTCGAAGAGCTCGAAGGCGAGTTCCGCAAGGCGGACGGAAGTACGTTTTGGTGTTCGTTGTCGGCCCGCCTCATCGACTATCAGGGCGAGCGCGTTGTCGTGACCAGCGTATTCGATCTGACCGAACGCCGCGCCGCGGAGGCCGAGTTGGCCCGCCAGCGCGAGGCGCTGCACCAGTCAGAGAAGCTGGGCGCGCTGGGCGAGCTGTTGGCCGGGGTCTCGCATGAGCTGAACAACCCGCTGTCGGTGCTGGTGGGCCAAGCCGCCATGCTGTCGGAAGCAGCACCGGACGAAGCGACCCGCAAACGCGCGGAGAAGATCAGCGAGGCGGCGGATCGCTGCTCCCGCATCGTGAAGAGTTTCCTGGCCATGGCGCGGCAACAGCCGTCGATGCTGACGCCGATCGACCTGAACGACTCGATTTCCAAGGCCTTGGAAGTCACGGCCTACGCGCTCCGCACCGCAGACATCACGACCGACTTTCGCCAGATGTCAGGCGATGTGCTGGTGCGCGGCGACGCCGACCAGATCGGCCAGGTCTGGACCAACCTGATCGTCAACGCCCAGCACGCGCTGGAAGGCGTCCGAGGGCCCAGGCGCTTAACGATTGTTTCACGCCGTCTGCCCGATGGTCGCAATGCCAAGGTCACGTTCGCGGACAATGGGCCTGGCATCCCGGAAAAGGTTCGTAACCGGATTTTCGAGCCGCTGTTCACAACCAAGGATGTGGGCGCCGGCACGGGAATTGGGCTGGCGCTGTGCCACAGGATCGTCCGGGCTCACGGAGGCACGATTACTGTGGAACCATCAAGCTTGGGCGGCGCGGCCTTTTCCATCACCCTGCCGATCGCCAAGGCAGCCTCGGGCAGCATCAGCATGGTCCGGCTGCCGGCGCGCGGCGAAGGCGGCTATCGCGTCCTGGTCGTTGATGACGAGGCGGATGTGCGGCGGACCATTGAGGAGTGCCTGCTGCATGACGGCCACATCGTGGACCAGGCAAGTTCCGGCAGCGAGGCGTTGGCGAAACTGCGGGCGGCCAGCTACGACGTCATCTTGAGCGACATCCGCATGGCCGATCTCGATGGGCCGAGCCTTCATCGCGCGCTCGAGGCGGACCATCCGGAGCTCGTGAACCGGCTGGCCTTCATTTCAGGCGATACCTTAAGCGCCAACGTCCGGGCATTTCTCAATCAGGTTGACCGGCCGTACCTGGAAAAGCCCGTGCATCCGAAGGAGGTCCGCAGCCTCGTCTTGGATGTGGCACGCGGCCGCCTAAACTGAGAGAATGATACTGGTCGCCTGACCGGAGTTCGGTCTTAGGTCCTCGCTCATGTCGCATTTAAAACACATCATCATCGTCGATGACGACCAGGCCGTCAGGGAGACGTTCTCCGAATACCTGACACTCCAGGATTTTCGCGTGTCGGAGTTTGGCAACGCCGTCGACTTCCGCGCCTTCGTGGATGGCGCTGAGCCGTTTGACCTCGCCATTCTGGACATCGCCATGCCGGGCGAGGACGGGCTGTCGCTCGCCCGGTTCCTGCGCGAACGCACCGATGTGGGCGTCATCATGGTGACGGCGTCGGGCGAGCCGGTGGACATCATCGTCGGGCTTGAGATGGGCGCCGACGACTATATCGCCAAGCCGGTCAATCTTCGCGAACTGCTGGCACGCATCAAATCGGTGTTGCGGCGGACGGGGGCCGGCCGAGAGGGCGCAAAGCCCGTAGACCAACCGCTGCAACAGGAGGACCGGTTGCCGTTCGGCCATTGTTGGCTGAACCTGGCATCGCGTCAGCTCTACGATGACGACGGTCAGGAAATCCCGACGACGGCGATGGAGTTCGACCTGCTGAAGGCCTTCGTCGAACGGCCGAACCGCGTACTGAGCCGGGACTTCCTTTTGGACATCGCCCACAATCGCGAGCGCGAGGCCTTCGACCGTTCGATCGATATCCGAATCGCGCGCCTGCGCCGCAAGATCGAGCGGGACCCCGGCAAGCCGCAAGTCATCAAGACCGTGCGTGGCGCCGGCTACATGTTCGTCACCAAGGATCGTGCCGAGCCCGATTGACCGGCTGCTCACTACGGGAACTGACCGGTCTTGACGGCGAGACCCGGCTGCGACGCGCGGCCGGGTCTCGTTCTTTTCGGGCCCGGGCTCGGCAGAAACAATTGAAACCAAAAAGGTCGCGGCGCGAAATCCGCCGGAAACATCGGGTGCTTATCTCTGTAACCATCGACGCGGGCCACGGTCTTGGCCGAGGTCGATCAAACTCATGGAGAGAGCACGGCGATGAGCGCGAATGCGACGATGGTCAACGACCATTCATTATCTGCCGCCGCGTCGGTGCACGGCGTCGGCGGCAGCTCGAAACATGGCTCGGTTCTTGGACAGTGGTTCCGAGCCCTCGGCACCTTTGCCCGCGACATGGCGCGGCAGCACAAGGCGCGGTCAACCGCGGCCCAACTGACCCGATTGGATGACGCGATCTTGAAGGACATCGGCATCTCGCGGGGCGAGATCCTGGGCCTGGCCGACGAGCTTGCCAGCGGCAAATCGGACGGAACTCGCCCCATCCGCTTTCGGTCCGACAGCTATCGGCCGGTCGGCGAGTAGATCGGCCGTCACGTAACTTAGCAATCCGCCCGGATCGGGCAGCAGGGAACGGTTTGATGCTGGTTGTCGAGTGGGCGGCAGCCGACATCTGGTGAGGCCTCAATGCCAAGCCAGCCGATCCCGGCGAGTGGCGTCGCGGCCACGGTCCAAACAAGGGGCGGATGAAGCGCCCGGAAGGCACTGCCGTCCGGGCGCTTCTTGCATTGTGGCAGGTGTCTAGCGCTTGAGCTTGGCGAGGGAATCGCTGATCACAAAGAGCGCGAGAGCCGCCAAGCCGATATCCTTCAACAGGAACTGGCCCGGCAAGACCGAGATGGCGGGGAAGCCAAGCTCCTCAAGTGTCACACCGGGTGTGGTGAAGAAGAAGCTGAGTGTCACGACGAACGTCCCCAGCGCCAGCAGGCCGCCGATCGCCGACAGGCGCGGCGAGATCAGTCGGCCGGCGATCAGAAGCGCAGCGATCAGTTCGACGCTACCGATCAGGTTCGATACGGCTTGGACCCCAAGGATGGAATAAACCCAGCCGATGAACGGGCTGTTGGCGACCAGCCCCTGAATCGCGCCGGCCTCGTAGGCGGTGAATTTCATGCCGCCGAACCACGCAAAGATGGCCACAAGCGCCACATAGGGCAGAACCCGGGCCACGGCGTGCACATCCGATTGCGCCTCGCGCCAGCCAATGCGGTCTTCGTCACCATGTCCGGCGAGCAGTTCTTGATTTGACATAGCAGTCTCCTTTTCGGTCCTGGTCCAGTCACGCGATCGGTACGAGAACGCCTCAGCCTAGCGACATAACGCTACCGATCTGTTTTCTTCCTGCAAGAAGTATACAGATCGGTAGCGTTTATCAAGAGCGCTAATGCCTCAGCCGTTCACAATGGCGTGATGCCTGGGGTCCTTGGAGACCGGCAAAAGGTCGCCGGGGCTTGCAAAACGCGCCGGCGCACCGAGATACGGTACTGATCGGTATCGGCGAGGTTCTGTATGAAGCGGATCGAAAAGAAGGCCCATCTTCTTGAAACGGCGGTCGCCTTGTTCAACCGCCACGGCTATCACGCGGCCGGCGTCGACCGGATCATTGCCGAATCCGGTATTGCGAAAACGACGCTTTACCGGCACTTCGCGACCAAGGAAGACCTGATCCTCGCCGCGTTGCGGCTGCAGGATGAACGGTCGCGCGACGGCATGCGCGCCTTTGTCGACCAAGCGGCCACCGACCCGATCGAAAAGCTGCTGGCGACCTTCGACTATCTTGAGGCCTGGTTCGCCGATCGCGCCTTCCATGGCTGCCCGTTCGTCAGCGCCGCCAGCGAATATGGCGACGAAACGGACCCGATCTTTCACGAGGTTGCCCTGCACAAGCGCCTGGTGCTGGCCTATTTCGAGGAACTGGCCCATGCCGCCAGCTTGGCCGATGCGAAACGGGTCGCTGAAACCATCAACCTGTTGCACGAGGGTGCGGTTGCCGTTGCGCAAGTGACGCGCGATCCGGCGACCGCCGGGCGCGCCAAGGAGGCGGCAAGGCGCCTGCTGGCAGACGAGCAACCGGCATTCGCCTGATACCACGCCACGCCTTTGCAATCCGGCGCGGCCCGTGTTTCGATGCCGCCCCCAATTGATCAGACGGCATGAGCCAATCGTGACAGAAGAGCATTACGAAGGCGGCTGCCTGTGCGGCGCCGTACGCTTTCGCGGCATGGGCACGCCCGAATTTGTGTCGCATTGCCAGTGCACGACCTGCCGCAAGACCAGCGGTACCGGGCACAGCACCGACGCCGGCTTCAAGACCGCTCACTTCGCGATTACGGGCGATCTCAGCCGCTTTGCGATGGCGACCGACAGCGGCAACACGATCGAGATCTGTTTCTGCCCCAATTGCGGTTCAAAGGTAATGACGACGAATGCCGCCTATCCGGACGTTGCCGCCGTCAACCTGGCCCTGTTCGACAATCCCGGCGCCCTGACGCCGACCATCGTTTTCTTCACGCGGTCGGCCGTCCCGTGGGACCTGATCGATGGCGATATCGAGCGATACGAGACCCAACCCTAAGCGGCCGACAGAAAGTCGTATTTGAGACACAGGCAGCCGGGCGCCACCGTCTCGCCCTGGACAAGCCGGACGCTTTGCGCGTGGCCATTCGGCGGGAACAGTCGGGCACCGCCGCCCAGCAGTTCCGGCATGATGAACAGGCTGAGGTCATCCAGCGCCCCGCGTTCGATGAACGCCTGTTGCAGCCGGCCGCCACCGACGAGCCAAACGTCGCCGTCCTCGAGCCCGCGCAGGTGGGTCACGAGCCCGTTGACACCATCCCCCCAGGCCTGAACGGGCCCGATCGGTTCATCGATCGGCGACGACGTCACGACGATCGCCCGGCGGTCACCATAGGGCCAGCCGACGTCGAAACCGGCGATCGCATCATAGGTGCCGCGCCCCATAACCACGGTCCGGATGCCGTCGACAAAGCGGTCGTAGCCGAACGCGCCAAGCTCCAGGCCGTCATACTTGGTCAGCCAGTCCAGGTTGTCGTCAGGTGCGGCAATGTATCCGTCCAAGCTCATGGCGATGTATCCGCGAATGCTGGCCATTCAGGCTCTCCGATGTTGGCTTGAGAGGGGCTGTCATATATAAACGAGCATTCGTTTACAATGGGATTCGGTGATGCCCCGCACCCGTACGGTTTCGGACCATGAACTGCTCGACAGGGCACTTGGCATTGTCCGCCGGCATGGTCCGGCCGGACTGACATTCGCGATCCTGGCGAAGGAAACCGGGCTTGCGCCGGCCACCCTGGTTCAGCGCTTTGGATCGAAACCGAAGCTGGTTAGCGCGACCCTGCACCATGCCTGGGACCTGCTGGACGCCAGAACGGCGGCATGCGATGCCGCGGCACCGGTCTCGCCAGAGGGCGCGGTCAAGATGCTGGTCGCGTTGTCAGAGGGCCACACGGCCGACGATTTCGCCGACAGCCTGCTGGTGCTGCGCGAGGATTTGCGGGACCCACTGCTGCGGGCGCGCGGCCAGCGCTGGGGCGAGACCCTCTACCGGCTGCTGGCGCGACGGTTAGACGACGGTTCCGGGCCGCGATCCGACTTCGGGCACTTGATGGCCGCCCAATGGCAAGGCGCTGTCCTTTGGTGGGGTTTCGACCAAAGCAGGCCGGTTACCGAGTTCGTTGCGGAGGCGCTCTACGCTTTCTGTGCCGCTGTTGGTATCGAAGCCCGCCCTCGCAAACGCCGCTAGCCTACCAACCCGTACTGCTTTGCCTTGTTGTGCAAAAAGGGCACGCCCTCGGCCATAACCTGTTCCGCGCTGTCGGCGACCGGTCGCCAGACCGACAGGGCGGCGGCTATCTCCGGCGGCAGGTTGATGAAGCTTTCCACGACCATGCCGCCATTGAAGCCGATCGCTGCCATGGCTCCGAAAATCTCGTCCCAGGGCACCGTGCCGGTGCCGGGCACGCCGCGATGGCTTTCCGACAGGTGAATGTATTTCAGCCGTTCGCCGGCGGCGATGATGCCGTTGGCGGCACCGTTCTCCTCGATGTTCATGTGGTAGGTGTCGAGATGCACGAAGACGTGCGGCTGGCCAACACGCTCGATCAGCCGGACGGTCTGCTCGGCCGTGTTCAGCAAGTGGGTCTCGTATCGGTTGACCGCTTCCAGGCCCAGCTCGATGCCGCGCTTCGCGGCGTGGGTCGCGGCGCCGTCGATCGCCTTGACAACATTGTCCAGCTCCGCCTCGGTCGGCGGTTCGTTGGTGCGCTCGCCCAACAGGCCGTAGGTCACGCCGCACAGCGCCTCGCCCCCGAGATCGGCCGTCTTGTCGATGGCGAGCGTCAGGAACTCCACCGCCTTGTCCGGATAGCGGCTGGCCCGCACCTCTCCCGGCAAGGTCAGCGAGCAGACCGGCGTGATGCCGGTGTTGCCGAACAGGGCCCTGGTATGCTCGGCATCGACCGCGGCCGGAGCCAGAAGTGCGATTTCCAGAATGTCGAGCTCGTGCCGCTTGGCCTCGTCGATCGCATGGGCGGCCAGCTCCGGAGTCCAACTCGGACCCCAAAGGCTGGAATGAACGCCAAATCCGTGTCTCATCGGGCGGTTTCCTTCGTTGTTTGGTTTTTCGGCGGTGCACGGGGCGATGCCGAAGCGGCTGATGCGCGGGCGGCGCGCCATCGGCCCAGGCCCCAGCGCACGACCATCACGGCGATCAGGAAGGCGCCCCAGAGGCCGGTGGCCAGATGCTGGTTAGCGCCCATCAGGTTCAGGCCGGACGAGATCGCCTGCAAGATGATCAGGGCGAGCACGACCGACACCGTGCGACCAAAACCGCCGAACGGGTCGACGCCGCCCAGGAAGCAGGCGAGCACGGTGATCAGTAGGTAGGCCTCACCATGGCCGATACGCACCGAGTTGAAGCGCGAGAGCATGATGATGCCGGCAACCGCCGCGATTACGCCGGACAGCGAATAGACCAGGGTCAGGGACAGCTTGGTGTTGATGCCCGAATAGCGCGTCGCCTCGATGTTCGAGCCCAGCATGTGGGTGGCGAAGCCAAGCCGCGTGCGGGTCAGCACGATATGGACCGCAAAGGCCACGATGACGAAGATGATCAGCGGAACGGGTATCGCGGCGACGGTGCCGTGGCCGAGCGTAGTCACGAACGCCGGAAAGCCGGAGATATCGCCACCGCGCGTGATCAGCTCGCCGACCCCGCGCAGAAAGATCATCATGCTGAGCGAGACCAGGATCGGATGGGCGCCGAGAAAGGCGACGATCAGGCCCATCACCGTTCCGATGACGAAGCCGGTCAACAGCGCCAGACCGACGCCAAGCGCAAAGGCGAACACGCCGGCGTCGGGACCACCGAAGGTTTGCAGCGTCCAGGCCAGCACCAGTGCGCAAATGTTGGCGCTGAAGGTGACCGCCAGGTTCAGGCCGCCGGACAGGATCGGGATCAGCATCGCCAGGGTCAGCAGGCCCAACTCCGGCAACTGAAACGCCATCGATTGGAAGGTGCCGAGGGTCAGAAAGCGCGGCGTCGTGACGCCGAAGGCCACGAGCACAAGCACCAGCACGGCGGCAAGGCCGACGATTTCGACCTGGCGACCGTCGAGGATGCGGCCCAGCCTGTCCCAACCGTCCCTCATGACCGTACCCGACGCCGTTGGCCCAAAAGGCCGCTGGATTGCAGGTTGGTGGCGATGATGGCCACCAGGATGACCAGGCCGATCACCATCTGGAACGCGTAAGGCGTGACGCCAAGCAGGTTGAGGCCATTGCTCGTGATGGTGATCAGGGCCACGCCCAACACCGCACCCAGCACGGTGCCGCGCCCGCCGCCAAGGCGTGCGCCGCCAAGCACCACCGCGGCCAGCACCTCCAACTCGCGCCCGTAAAGCGCGTTCGGGACGACTTCCTGCACATAGTTGGCCTGCATGAGACCGCCGACACCGGCGCAGATGCCGAGCCAGCCATAGGCCACGAAATGCATCGCGGCGATGTTGATGCCGATACGTCGCGCACCGTCGGGATTGTCCCCCAAGGCATAGAGCTGCCGGCCGATATTGAGGCGGTGGATCAGCACCCAGCTCAACAGAACCATGACCGCCATCACTGCGACCGGCAGGCGGATCTCGGCGAACAGGCCGGACGCCGTCTGGGTCTCGAACAGGATCACCCGGTCCAGCCACCAGTCCGGCAAGTCGTAGATCGACACGCCGCGCGTGAAGAACATCAGGAAGCCGAAAAAGACGTTGAAGGTGGCAATCGTGACGACGATCGAGATGATCCGGAAATAGTGGATCAGCCCGGCATTGATGGCGCCGAGGCAAAAGCCGAAGCCGGCGGCCAACGCGAAGCCCAACGCCCAGCTGCCGCCGCCGAGCTGTTCGACCGCCAGGGCCGTCAAATACTGCACAACCGACGCGGCGACGGCGAACGAGATGTCGATGCCGCCGGCCACCAGCACGGCCAACAGGCCAACCGCGAAAATCAGATTGATGGCCGAGACGTTCAGCAGGTTGAACAGGTTCGATACGGTCAGGAAGGTGTCGGTCGCCAGGCCAAGAAACAGAACCATCAGGGCGATCACGACAATCAGCCAGGCCTCCGTTCCGCGAATGACTGGCAAGCGACGCTCACGCATGAACCGCGGCCTCCAGCGCGGCCATGGAGGTTTCGTCAGGCCGATACTCACCGACAATCCTGCCGTCGCGCATGTGCAGCACGCGGTCGGCGTTGAAAAAGACCTCCGGTATCTCGTCAGAGATCAGCAGAATGGCCATGCCCGCCTCGGCCAGACCGCGCACGATCTCGAAAATGGCCGCGCGTGCACCGACATCGACGCCGACGGTCGGCGCGTCCAGGATCATCAGCTTTGGCTCGGTCGCCAGCCACTTGGCCAGCACGACTCGCTGCTGGTTACCGCCAGACAGCATGCTGACGGCGTCCTCGGGCTTGCCGACCTTGATCGCAAGGCGATCGATCCAATGGCCCCCCAGCCGGTCCTTCGTTCCCCGATCGATCAAGCCGCCCGCGCCCATGATTCTCTTCAGGACGGGCGCGACGATGTTGTCGGCGATCGATTGCGGCTGGACCAGCCCCAGCGACAAGCGATCCTCCGGCACATAGCTGATTCCGGCCTCGATGGCGTCGCGATTGTTGGCAAACGACATCCGTTGGCCACCAAGAGAAAACGAGCCCGAGTCCGGCTGTGTAAGCCCAAACAGGGTCGCGGCCAATTCCGTCCGCCCAGCGCCTAGCAAGCCGGTGAGGCCGAGAACCTCGCCTTGCCTGATGGTGATCGAAACGTCTTCGTATTCGCCCCGCCGGGTCAGACCGTCCGTCTGCAGCACGATTGGCGCGTCATGCCGATCGCGGGCATGCACTTCGTCGTCGAATGTGGCGCCGGTCATCAGTTCGGTCAGGCGACGCTGGGTCATGCCCTCACTGTCGAAATCGCCGACCTTCGCGCCATCTCGCAACACAGTGACGCGTTCAGAGATCTCCAGCACCTCCGCCAGCCGATGGCTAACAAACACCACCGCGATGCCGTCCCGCGCCAGCTTGCGCACCACATCGAGCAGGGCGTCGGTTTCGGCTTTGGTCAGCGAGGCCGTCGGCTCGTCCATGAACAAGACCTTCGGATCGGTCGCCAGCGCCCGGCAAATGGCCACCACCTGGCGCTGTGCGATCGCCAGATCCATGACCGGCGTATCGAGGGGCAGGCGCAGGCCCAGCCGGTCGAGCACCCCTTGCGCCACCGCGCGAAAGGCGCCGCGCCGGGCCCAGCGCGGTCGGTGTCCAAGGTTGTGCTCGAAGGCGATGTTCTCAGCCACGGTAAGGTGCGGGAACAGTGACAGGTCCTGCCAGATAACTTGCACGCCCAGCTGGCGCGCCGTGACTGGCGTCAGGGCACCGAACCGCCGACCGCCAAATAGGATCTCGGCGTCGCCGTCGGGCTTGTGCACGCCGGTGATGATCTTGATCAGCGTGCTCTTGCCGCTGCCGTTCTCACCGGCCAAGCAGCAAATCTCACCTTCCGCGATCTCGAAGTCGACATCCCGCAGTGCCTGGACGCCGCCGAATGATTTCGAGATGCCCTTCAGTCGCAAGACCAGAGGGCGTGCGGCGGCGGCTGTTTGAAGTCGGGCGGCGTCGGACATGCGTGCAACCAAAAGCGTTCGGCCACGACGGGTCCGGGCCGGCAACGCACACTATCAGAGAATGACGCGGGCAAAGAATGGCACAGGCAGGGACCGCCCACTCCGCGTTTGGACGGCCCCTGATCCAGCGGACGCTAGAGACCCATATCCGCCAGTTCGTCCACCGTCTCGTTGTTCAGGGTCACGAGCTGGTCGACGATGATGTTGTGCGTGGCGAAATCGGGCTCGACGACACCCAGGCCGTCGATCTCCATGCCGGCGGTGATCTCGGTGCCGTCATGCAGCAGATCAGCCAGGGTAACGAAGACCTCGCCGGCCTCCATCGGGTTCCACATGAAGCCACCGGTGATCACGCCATCATGAACCAGACGGCGGCCCTGCCCTGGTGAGAACGGACCCAGCACGTGGATCTCGCCGCCGCGACGCAACTCGTCGATGGCGCGGCCGGCGCCGATGGGACCCTGGCTGCCAAAGGCCAGAAAGCCTTCCAGATCCGGATGGGCCTGGATCAGGTCAAGCGCCGTCGACCGGCTGTCGTCAACACTCTCCGCGACGCCGAAGCGGTCGGCGATCAAGGTCATGTCCGGATAGTTTTCGCCCAGATAGGCGATGGCCGCGTCCGCCCAGGCATTGTGCAGCGGCACGGTGAGCGAGCCGACATAGACGGCATATTCGCCCTCACCGCCCATGGCATCGGCCAGCATCTCCGCATGGGCCTCGCCAAAGCCCGTTGCGGACGCCAGCTCGAAATTCCAATCGACATTCTGCTGGTCGGGCGATTCATGGGTGATGACAAGAATGCCTTGCTCGCGCGCGCGGGCCAGCACCGGCTCAAGCACCTCGGCGTCGTTGGGCACGACCCCGATGGCGTCGACGCCCTGCGCGATCAGATCCTCAACCGCGCGCACCTGCAACGCGGGGTCGGCACTTGTCGGGCCGACCATCCAGGCATCCCAGCCCAACTCCTCGGCCTGGTTTTGAATGCCGACCTCCATGGCGTTGAACCATGGGATGCCGCCGATTTTCACGACCACGCCCATGCGCGGCGCATCCTGCGCGGCCGCACCTGCCGACAGGCCGACCGCCAACGCGCCAACGGAAAGTCCATAGATGATATTCTTCAGCATGTTTCCTCCTGTTCGCTCCCGGCTTGTCCGGGGCTGTTGCCAGCCGGCTGGCTGGCGCCGCCGTTCAGATTGGCTTTGGCCCGTTCGCACCCCGGCGATTCGGGCGAAATCGCGCCCAATCCAGCCTCCTGGATTTGCTCGCAATCTCCTAGAGATCAAGACTAAATGGATTTAGCATCAGAGGCAAGCTAAGCTGTCGGTCTCGGTCCATAATGAGCGCCCATCGCACCTGGGCGCTCGATCGTGTCGGCCTGTCGCGGCGCCTCGTCCTTTTTGAAGGGAATCAGTCAGCCACGGCGATGCAGCCACCGGTCGCCAACAAACGGAACGATCTTGGCCAAAAGCGCGCGCCCCCCCACCCTTTACGACATCGCCAAGCGGGCCAAGACCTCGCCGACGACCGTCAGCCTGGTGCTGAACGACAAGTGGCGTGCCCATCGTATCCGGCCGGAAACGGCCGCCCATGTCATGCGCGTCGCCAAGGAAGCCAACTTCTCGGTCGATTTGCGCGCCCGCGGCCTGAGGCTGGCGCGATCGGGGCTGGCCGGCATGATCATCCCGCACTATCAGAACCGTTTTTTTGCCGGGCTGTCCGAGAGCTTCGAGGCGGCGGCCCGCCAGCATGGGCTGTGTCCGGCGGTGATCAGCACGGGCCGGGACCCGGAGCGCGAGCGCGACGCGGTGTCGGTCCTGCTGGCGCAGAAGGTCGAAAGCCTGTTCATCACCGGCGCCTCGGACCCCCGGCCGCTCAACGCGCTGTGCCGCCGCGACGGCGTGGCGTTTGTCAATCTGGACATTCCTGGCGACGGGCCGTCGGTGGTCAGCGACAATCGGCTGGGCGCCAATCTGCTGACCAGCCGGCTCTTGGAACGCATGGCTGCACAGCCCAGCACTGGCCCCTACTTTGTCGGTGGCCTGGCCAGCGAATACGCCACCGACGAACGTGTCAAAGGTTTCAAGCAGGCGGTGCGCGCGGCCGGGCGCAGAGCGGGATCGAAGCAGATCATCACCTGCGGCTACGAACCTGCCGAGGTCGAAGCCGCCTTGTCAGCCCTATACGCCCAACTTGGCTGCCTGCCTGACGGCCTGTTCGTCAATTCGATCGAAGCGTTTGAAGGGGCGGTTCAGTTCATTCGCACCTTGCCGCAAGAGGCCTTCGCCGATCTGGCGCTGGGCTGCTTCGACTGGAATCCGTTCGCCGCGTTCCTGCCGATCCCGGTCGCGATGGTCCGCCAGGATGTGAAGACAATGATCGATCGCGCGTTTGCCTTCATCGATGGTGACTTGACCGCCGACGCTTCGCCGGTCCGCGTGGCCCCGACCCTGATCGACGGCGGCTAGGCGGCGGCAGAAATCCCCACTCGTTGGCGTCAGAGGCCCAGCATCGGCCGGATCACGAAATAGACCATGCCGGAGACAACCACGATGGCGAGAACGTTCAGCCACAAACCGGCGCGCGCCATGTCGCCGATCCGCAGACCGTCATAGGAAAAGACGATGGCGTTGGACGGGGTCGCGACCGGCATCATGAAGGCCATCGAGGCCGCGAACGCGACCGGCAGCGCCAGCAGACGCGGATCGAGCCCCAGCCCGACCGCGACGGCCGCGAGCACGGGCAGGAAGGTGGCCGTCGTGGCCGTGTTGGAGGTGAGTTCGGTTGCGAAGACGATCACGGTCGTAATCACCACGATCAGAACGAAGGTCGAGACCTGGAAGCCGGCGACCGAGGCGCCGATCCAGGCCGCCAGGCCGGTCTCCTGAAAGCCCTGGGCCAGCGCGAGGCCGCCGCCGAACAGGATCAGCACGCTCCAGGGCAAGGCCTTCGCGGTATCCCAGTCGAGCGCAAAGCGGCCTTTCGAGAGCGAGATCGGCACGGCGAAGAGCACGATCGCAGCTGCAACCACGATCGACGTGTCGCTGATGGGCAGGCCCGTGAGGGAGGCAATCGGCTGGCGGAAAACCCAGCCGAAGGCGGTCAGCGCGAAGGTCGCGCCGACGATCTTCTCGTGCAGGCTCATCGGACCCAGGGCCGTGATCTGATCGCGAATGGCATCGCTGGCATCGCCGATTTGGATGTCACGGGGCGGATAGAGAATGCCGGTCAACAACAGCCAGCACAGCGGCAGCATGACGATCGTCAACGGCAGGCCTAGCTGCATCCATTCGAAAAAGCTGATCTGAAGGCCGTATTCACCCTGCAGCGTGCTGGCCAACAGCGCGTTGGGCGCGGTCCCGATCAACGTGCTGACCCCGCCGATGGACGAGGCGTAGGCAATACCCAGCATCAGGGCGACGCCGAAACCGCGCACGGCGGCTTTATCGTCGCACCGCTGGCCGACAAAGCCGATGACGGAGATACCAACGGTGAACATCAGCATGGCCGCCCCCGGGTTCGAAATCCACATGGACAGGAACGCCGTGGCCAGCATGAAGCCGAGAATGATCCGCCGAGGGCTGCCGCCGATCAGGTTCACGATGTGCAGGGCCAGTCGGCGGTGCAGCCCGGCAGCCTGTATGGCCATCGCCAGCATGAAGCCGCCGAGGAACAGGAAGATCAGCGGATGACCGTAATCCTCGGTCACCGCCCGAATAGGGGCGATCTCGTAGACCGGCATCACCACGATCGGCAGAAGGGCCGTGGCGGCCAATGGCAAGGCTTCCGTCAGCCACCAGATCGCCATCCAAGTCGCCAACGAGACCAACCGCCAGGCTTCCGGCGGCATGCCCTCGGGTGCAGGCAATACCATCAGGATCACCGACGCGGCCGGGCCGGCGATCAGCACGAAGAGCTTGCGGGCCGGACTGCTAGCCCGACGCTCACCCGCGGGCGACATATCGGTCATTTGGCAATTCCCCATGGATGACCATGGCAGGGGAGACCTGAACCGTAGAGCCGTCAAGCCGTCTGGAACAGGCCTGCGGACAATCTCTGTTTCCGTGCCAGCGGTCTTCTGTCGCTGTCGCAAGGGCCTTCGGGCTGCAATTGGTCCGCGACGGCACTCGCCGAAGCTGGCAATCGACCCCGATCAGGCAGGCCGCGTCACCAAATGGTTGCCCAACACCAGCACATCGATTTCGGTCTTAAGAAAGGTCGCAATGGCGTCTTGAGGCGTACAGACGATCGGTTCGCTGTCGTTGAACGAGGTGTTCAGAAGCATGGGCACGCCCGTACGCGCCGCGAACGTTCTGATAAGGTCGTGGAAGCGCGGATTAAGCTGGCGGTCGACCAGTTGCACTCGGGCTGAGCCATCGTGATGCAAAACCGCCGGGATCTGGTCCGCCCGCTCGGGCCTGGCCGGAACGGTGAACAACATGTAGCCGTGACTGATGTTTGCCCTGCCGATCTCGAACCAATTCTCGGCGTCCTCCGCCAACACGCTCGGCGCGAAGGGGCGGAAATCCTCTCGATGCTTAACCCGCCTGTTCATGATCGCACGCATACCCGGGTCCCTTGGGTCGGCCAGCAGCGAGCGATTGCCCAGCGCCCTCGGTCCGAACTCCATGCGGCCCTGAAACCACGCAACGATGTTGCCAGCAATCAGATGCTCCGCCGTGTGACAGGCCAGATCGTTGTGATCCTGGAAATGGGTTGATGTCAGGCCGGCCGACGCCAGCGCGTCGCGGATTGTCTCATCCGTGAAGGCGGGGCCCAGATAGGGCGACGTGACCGGCCGGCGCTGGGCGCTGCTGTTGTTGGAGTGCCATTGATGCAGGGCGGCCCCAACTGCCGTGCCGGCATCGTGAGGCGCCGGTGGTACGTACAACGCCTCGAAATCGTCCAAGCGGTTCAATGCGGCATTGGCGACACAGTTCAGCGCCACGCCACCGGCAAGACACAGATGCCGAGCATCGCTGGTCTTTGCCAGACGCTGGACCAAGCCGGAAAGCGCGTCGATTGTCGCCTGCTGCAATGCAGCCGCAATGTCGTAATGACGCTGCTCGAAAGCGTCATCAGGCAGCCGCCTTGGGCCAAGTAGCCGCTCCAGCGACTCAAAATCCGCCAGACGAAAGCGCGCCACGTTGGGGTCAACTCGATACCCCTGCCCATCCACGGCCATCAGCCGAGCGAATGGTTCACCGAAGCGGTCCGGATCGCCGTATGCGGCAAGACCCATCGTTTTGCTGGCATCGTAAGGTGAAAAGCCGAGATATGCGCTCAACTTCTCCCAAACAAATCCGATGGAGTGAGGATAGTCGATCGTACCAAGTGTCCGAATGTCCCGTCCTTCGGCCTCGAACATCGCGGTTGTTTCAGATTCCGCGATGCCATCCACGACAAGGACAGCCGCCCGCTCGAACCCCGATGGATAGAAGGCCGATGCCGCATGTGACAGATGATGGGACATCGTCACAATCCCGCCGGCAAAGCCGCCTCCAAGGAAGGCCCGCAATTTTTCTGGTATCGCCTGCAGTTCGCGTTGAAACGTCCTTTCCCCGTCATCGCTGCCCCAATCTCCCGGGTGGCTGAGCTCATCAAGCGCAAACCGCTCCCGGCGCAGCTCGGGGCTGAAAGACAAAGCGACCCAATCCAGGTCGTTGGGCTCGATCTCAGCCATTGCCAGGCATTCGCCGACCGCCAACAACGGCAGCTCAGACGCGTTGTGAACCTCGGCGCTCTTGCCATGCTTAACGCGGCTGAAGCGCTCTTCCTCGCACGCGGCAACAAGGTCGCCATCGACGACGAGTGCTGCTGCAGACTCGTGGTAGACGCAGTTAATGCCAAGGACGGCTGTCATGACCAACCAGCCGTGCCAATCCGGAACCAGCCAAACGATTCCCTAGGCAACACAAAGCCGACACGCGAAAGCTGCGCGTGAAGTCTAGATCTGTTCAAAGGTACACTTGCTCCCCGCGATGGGACCTTCGCGATTCCCGTCAAACGGTACCAGATATGCCAACTTCAGACATATGCAATCTGTCGATGGCATCACGTTAACGCGCAAACCGTTGAAGTCTGCGCGGCCTGCAATGGACGGGACGACGGCGCGGTGACGATGTATCCCGCATGATAAAGGAGGTAGACGATGGCGCGAACCGAGCGCGAGAAAATGGTCGCGGGCGAATGGTACACCTGCATCGACGACGAGCTTGAGCAACTGCGCCAGTGCGCCCGCGACGCGATCCATCAGCACAACACGATGCCTCCAGCCGAACGCGGCACCATGGGGGCGGCGCTCGCCGATCTGTTCGGCAACTCCGGCGCCGACGTTTTCATCGAGGCGCCGTTTCATTGCGCCTACGGCTTCAATCTTCATTTCGATCGAAACATCTATTTGAATGCCGGCTGCGTGATCCTCGATACGGCCCAGGTTTCAATCGGCAGCGGCACGATGTTCGGGCCGGGCGTCCACATCTATTGTCCGGAGCATCACGGCGACGTGGAAAAGCGGCGGGCCGGGCTTGAGATCGGACGACCAGTCCGGATTGGCGCCGATGTCTGGGTCGGCGGCCGGGCGGTAATCCTCGGCGGCGTAACGATCGGCGATGGCGCCATCATTGGCGCGGGTTCGGTCGTCACCAAAAACGTGCCGGCACACGCGACCGTCGTCGGCAATCCGGCCAAGCCGATTGGCAGCCACCGATAAGCCGTCAGCCGGGATCGCGCACCAGAGACCTGCGGGCAAGTTCCTGCATCGTCCCGATGTAATGGCCTTGAGACCAGCCACAGTCGTGGACCAGCTGTTCCCAATTGCGAACGGACAACAGCGTCCATAGCAGGTCGGTCGCCTCCTCTGCTGATCGATCCGGCGACAGCGTGCCGTCTCGCGCCAGAGCCCCGACAGCGGCCTCGCAGCCATGGCGCACGGCCTGCATTCTGTCCGACCAGGCGGCGGCGGCCTCTTCGTCCGTGTTCTTCATGGCGAGCAGGGCCTTGGCCATGCCGTAGATCTCGGGGATGTAGTTGCCCCAGGCCTCGATAAAGGCCGAAAGCCGCTCGACGCCCGTTGCCGCGCTGCGGCTTGCCGCAAGCCGCTCGCCGACATTCTTGACCTCGTCCAGATACCGCGTGGTCGCGACCAGCAGTTCGGCGCGCGTCGGGAAATGCAGGTAGACCGCCTGCCGGCTGATGCCCGCCTCTCTGGCTATATCGGCCATGCGCACCCCTTCGGCCTGGCCGGACTCAAGCAGCCGCCAAGTCGCCTCCAGAATGCGCGTTCGCGTCGTCGGTTTTTCACTTGACATGATGTCAATCTAGTGCCACTTGACGCTATGTCAATTGACACCGTGTCAAGAGATAAGATGTTAAGCGATAGGAGCAGACGATGACGAAGCGGGTTTTCATCTGGGTTGCCCATCCGAGGGCGGGGTCTCTTTGCGAAGGCATTGCCGACGCTTATCAAGCCGGGGTCGAGAGGGCCGGCGGCCAAGTGCGGCGCATGGATCTCGGGACCATGTCGTTCGACATGGACTTCGAAGGCTACGGCGATGGCGCGCCGCCGCTGGAGCCGGATCTTGCCGCCTGGCAGGACGCAATCGCCTGGGCCGATCACGTGTTTTTCGTGCATCCCTATTGGTGGGGCGCGATGCCGACGAAGGCCAAGGCCGTGCTCGATCGCGCGCTGACGCCCGGGTTTGCCTTCAAGTATCACCGCAAGGGTGTGGCCTGGGACAAGCTGTTGGCCGGTAAAACGGCGGACGCGATCATCACGTCCGACACCCCGCCGCTGCTTGACACTTTCCTTTACCGGAAACCGGCGCGCCGGGTGATCAAGAACCAGGTGCTGGGCTTTTGCGGCATCCAGGCGAGGAAAATCATCCAGTTCGGCTCGGTCAAGCTGGCGGGGCCTGAGAAGATCGCCGGCTGGGTTGACCGCGCCGAGCGCCTGGGCGCCAGGGCCGCCGCCTGAGCCTCCATCTCTGAGGTCTCCCCAAACAAACGCTGGAGGGAACCATGTTTGCCGATTGGCTGCTTTACGCCTGTGTCATCGCCGCACTTGCCAGCGGCCTTGTCGCCGGCGTGTTTTTGACATTTTCGGACTTTGTCATGAGATCACTGATTGCTGCCCATCCCGAGGGCGGCATCGAAGCCATGCAGAACATCAATCGCAAGGTCTACCGGTCGGTGTTTCTGGTCCTGTTCATGGCAACGGCGCCTATGTCGGTCGCGCTGGCCGTCTACGCCAGCGTGGCCCTCACAGGTGCGACCGCAGTCTGGATCGTCGCCGGCGCGGCGACCTATGTAATCAGCGTCTTCCTGGTCACGATTCTATGCAATGTCCCGATGAACAGGCGGCTGGACCAGATGGATCATGCGGCGGCAGAGACCGCCGGTTATTGGCGGGTCTATGGCTCAGTCTGGACCCGATGGAACCACGTGCGGACAGCCGGATCGCTGGCGACGAGCGTTTGCTTTCTCATCGCCGGCGTCACGCTGGCACAATAGGCCCAGTCGGCGATCAGCCGGCCAACGGTTGAAACCGTTCTCGTCGGACAGTGACAGGCCAGAACTATCCTGACAGTGGCCGAGCCCTAGTTCACCGGCACCCGTTCGAGGCGCCGGAAGCGGGGTTCGGCACGCAGGCCCACGAATTCCGGATAGCCGCTGACCCAGCCGAGAGACGCCGAGCCCTGGTCCGTGCAGTCCTGCAGCATATCAAGCGCCTCGCCGAACATGCCGGTCCGCGCATATGTCAGTGCGACGATGCGACGTGCCGCCTCAGGACGCTGCGCCAGACCTTCCGCCAACTCGCGCGCGCGAAGAACCTCGCCCTGCGCCATATGGCAAGCGGCGGCAGTCACAATGCCGCGCACGCTGTTATCGCCGAAATGGCTGCTCAACCCCAAGGCAATGCCGGCCCTCTTCTGCCGGATCGCGGCTTCCTCGTGGCGCCCGAGACCGCGCAGCGCGGAGGCAGCCAGATGATGGCAGTGATAGTCGTCGCCGCCCAACCGCGCGGCGCGGTCAAGCAACAGGGCGGCGGTTTCGAACTCGCCGGACATGATGCAAATCCGGCCGAGATAATAGTGGGCATCGAACGACGCCGAATCGACGGCCAACGCTGCCAGACACGCCTGCTTGGCCTGGTCCAGCGATCCGGCGCAGAAAAGGGCCAACCCCCTGGCGCACAGGGCCTCGGCACAGCGCGGGTCCAGCTCGAGGGCCATCTGGCTGACGGCCAGCGCTTCATTGAGTTGATCCCGACCACCACCATAAAACCCGACGACATGCGCCAGGGTTGTAGCCAGCAAGGCCGTCGCCGGCGCAAAACCAGGGCTCTCATCCATTGAGGCGCGCAGCAGGGTCATCGTTTCGGTCAACGACGTCAGGCCGCCCCGTTCGAACGTGTCGTAGGCCGCAAGATAGGTGGTATAGCCATTGAGCGAGATCGACGCAGGCAGCGCCTTGGCCAGGCCGGGCAAGGCCAACGTCGTTTCTTGATCATGCTGCACCAGGCAGGCCAGGCGGTAACCGTGCTTGGGGATCGTCTCGATATGCTGGGCCGCACCACGCTGGTCGCCCAACGCACGCCGAAGTTCGGAGATCGCGTGCGTCAGCACCTCTTCGCCGACAGTCACTGTCGGCCAGACCTGGTCCAGGAGCATGTCGCGGGTGCACACGCCGCCATCGGCATCCGCCAAGGCGGACAACACGGCCGCAGCCTTCGGCGATATCCGCCGTTCAGCCGATCCGTTCGTCAGGCGCCGTCGATCCGGGTCGAATGTCCAGGCGCCAATCTTCAAGGTCGAGGATTGGTCCATGTCCTAATACAACGTCGATTAGCGTGAAGGTATTGTTAAAGTCAGCTCTCTTAATCGAAGCGACGCCACGGCGCGAGCGAAAACCAGGCTCGAGGCCTGCCGCTCAAGCAATTGTGTTCAGCAGTTGAATGCTCGCTCGCCAGCGCCGGTGTGTTTGTCAGGGCTCGCCGTCAGCGTCAGTGACCGCCGTCACGATTGGGGTAGAGCCAGAAGGCCAGCAGCCGGGTGAAACGGGGCATGATCACGTAAGTCATCAGGGCCACGACGATCACCGTCGCCACGGCCGCCTGAAGCAGCGGCGGCAATGTGCCGAAATCGGGGATCAGCCCCAGCAACGCGTGTACGGCCTGTATGGTCGGGAACAGCGCAACGAATGTTGTGATGGCCATCTTGTAAACCGGTGGCCGGCCTTGGGCGTTGACGGAAACCGGAAGCGTAAACCAGGTTTCCAGCCCGGTCAGCCAGGTGCGTTGGGCCTCGCCCTCCGTAAACTGGTCCGCGGCGGCGATCAGCCTGAGATGCTCGTCCGACACGTCCCAGGCGCGCAGGTTCTCCTCGCTGTCGAATGTGCAGACGATCCGGTAGGCAGGCTGTTCAGGGGGCGACGGGCGGATCACATGGACACTGTTGAAACCCGGCCGCCGGCGCATCGCGACGGCAACGTCCTCGATCGCCGCTTCCAACTGGTTTGCAAGGCCAGCCTTGGGAATGCGATCGATGATCTTGGTTGCACCATGATCGCCGTGTTCACCTGTCTCTGCCACGCGTCAGCCCTCCACCCATTTGCCGTTGCGCCACAGCGCCGCCGCGTTTGACGCCGCAGCAAATTGATCATGACTGATGGCGTGCAAGTTCAGTAGCATAGCGGCAGCACGCCGCCTCGGCCAAGCGGTCGCGGCCCGGAAGCCTCTCAACGCCGAGGAAGACATGCCGATACCGCATTCACGCCTTTCCGATCATCCAGGAAAAACGCTGCTGGCCGCCATGGTCATCGCCACCGGCCTTACCGGCACAGCGGTCGCACAGGATGTGCCGCTGTCCGAATGCTTCGACGCCGTCGGGACCTACATTGCGGAGAAGACGGTCGCGTCGGCCGACGCCGGCCCCAGCCTGATATCGCTGACCAACGGTGGCCATGCCTTCCTGGTCGATGCCAACGAGGCGGGGGTTGGCGACTACGCGCCGTTCTCCGACGGGCTGGGCGCGTGGCGATGTGTCGCGGCGGACGCGGACACCATCCACATCCATGCGACGGTGATGGACTTTACCTTCATCACCGCGGACCACCCCGAACAGCAGATCGCGCGCCTTGACTACACGATCGCGTACGATCGGGAATCCGCATTGTTCCAGGGTACGGCGGAACTTTACTTTCTGCCGCTGCACAGCAACCCGACCGACCGCGACGCGCTGCCGGAGCCGGCGTTGACCATCGATCTGAATGGCGTCCGCGTGACCGCGTTCTGACGGCACGGCGAAACGATAGGCCCCCTCAACCGGTTAGCGTTTCCGGAAAGGTCGGCGGCCGGCGCGCCTGCGTTGCTCGCTCAAAGGCGTAGGCGTACTGGATCAAGCGCCCTTCTTCGAACGGGCCGCCAAAGAAGGACAGACCCACCGGCAGCCCTTTGACGAAGCCAGCCGGCACCGTGATGTGCGGATAGCCGGCCACCGCCGGCAGGTGATAGCTGCGCGGCGTTCCCTTGATGATCAGCGTGTCGCCCAGGACCGGATCGACCAGCCATGCCGGGTCGGTGCTGGGCGCGATGATCGCGTCGAGATCATCCTCACCCAGCGCGCGATCAAGGCCCTCGTCTCGCGCCAGCCGCAAACACTCGGCTCTTGCGGCCTGGTGGTCCGCCTCCTGCCCCTCCCCCAATGCTTCCGCGCGCTCAAGCACCTCTTGCCCGAACAGCGGCATCATGATGTCGGCATGTTCGCGATTGAAGGCGATGACGTCGGCCGGGGATCGTACCGGCGCCCCGTCATGGTCGGCCAGATAGCGCGCCACGCCGACCTTGAACTCTCTCAGCATGACTAGGCTCTCGGCCCGCGAAACGTCGGCCAAGGTCGGAAACCGGACCGGGTCGACGATGGTGGCACCGAGGTCCGATAGACGGGCGATCGCCCGCTCGATCACCGCGTCGACCGCACCATGCCGGCCGAAAAAGTCGCGGGCGACGCCCAGCCTTGCGCCCTGCAGGCCATTCGGCTGCAAAAAACGCCCGTAATCCACGGATGCCCGATCGGCGCTGATCTTCGTGACGGGATCGGTGGCGTCGGGCCCGGCGATGGCCGTTAGAACGGCGGCGGCATCCGCCACGGTACGGGCCATCGGGCCCGCCGTGTCCTGCGACGCGGCGATCGGGATGATGCCTGACCGGCTGACCAGACCCACCGTCGGCTTCAGCCCAACGATGCCGTTGATCGACGACGGCGAGATGATCGAGCCGTCGGTTTCCGTGCCGATCGCAACCGTACACAGGTTCGCTGCAACCGCGGCACCGGAACCGGAGCTTGAGCCCGAGGGGCTTCGATCCAGCGCGTAGGGATTGCGCGTCTGGCCGCCACGACTGCTCCACCCGCTGATGCCATGGGGCGACCGAAAAAAGGCCCATTCGCTCAGGTTGGTCTTGCCCAGCAGGACGGCACCCGCCTCTCGAAGCCGCCGGACCACATGAGCGTCCCGGCCAGCCACATTGCCCTCAAGCGCCAGAGATCCCGCCGTCGTCATCATCGCGTCGCCGGTATCGATGTTGTCCTTGATCAGGATCGGGACACCGTGCAACGGACCTCGCGGACCGTTTCGGCGCCGTTCCTCGTCAAGCTCTTGCGCAATGGCCAAGGCGTTCGGGTTCACCTCGATCACCGAGCACAGGGTCGGCCCCGCCCGGTCGATCTTGCCAATCCGGTCGAGGTAGGCGCGACAGATGTCGGCCGCCGACACTGTGCCGGCGGCAAAGAGATCCCGAAGTTCGCTGATCGTGTATTCGCCGCTGTTCATGCCAAAAATGACCCTGAAATGCCATGATCGTCAGCCAAGCGTAGCCGTTCATATTCTTTGCATTCCACGCCTGCTTGGCTAGGTTCGATTCTGCGAAATCCGGCCATTCGGCGGTCATTGATTCGAAAAAGGGTGTCATGCTCTCGATCATCCGGTCCGAGCTGCCATTCATCGCCGGGGTCGCGACCCTCGCGGTGCTGTGGACTGTCGGATCGGGCCTGCTTGCGGATCTGGAAAACCCGATCGTCACACCACTGGTGTTTCTTTGGATCTTCGCGGTCATGGTCTGGGGAGCCTTCAGTGTCGTCAGCCACGCCGACGCCCTGGCCGAGCTTCTGGGCGAGCCGCTTGGCACGCTGGTTCTCACCTTGTCGATCGTGGGCATCGAGGTCTCGCTGATCACAGCCATCATGCTGGCCGGCGAAGGCGCGCCGACGCTGGCCCGCGACACGATGTTCGCCGTCTTGATGATCGTGTTGAACGGCATGGTCGGTGTCGCCTTACTGGTCGGCGGGTTTCGCCACCGGGAACAGACGTTCAATCTTCAAGGTGCCCAGGCCTTTCTGGCCGTCCTGGTGCCGCTGTCGGTCGTCATTCTGATCCTGCCGAACTTCACGGTCTCAACGCCGGACCCGACGCTGTCGCCTTTGCAAGCGACGCTCTTTGCCCTGTTCACGCTTGCGCTGTACGCGGTTTTCCTGGCGATCCAGACGGTCCGTCACCGCAGCTTCTTTGTGCAGCCCGGCACGGACGTGACGGTGGAAAACCGCGCCGATGCCATCCATCGCGATCGCCCCGCCATAACCCGGACAGCGGGTTATCACGCCGTGTTTCTGGTGCTGACGCTGGTTCCCATTGTCCTGCTGTCGAAGGACCTGGCGATCCTGGTCGACTTCGGCATCGAGGTCCTTAGCGCCCCGGCGGCACTGGGCGGCGTTTTGATTGCCTCATTGATCCTGGCACCGGAGGCGGTTTCAGCACTCAAAGCCGCGCGGACAAACCATCTTCAGCGCTCGGTCAACATTTGCCTGGGCGCTTCGCTGTCGACGATCGGCATGACCGTGCCGGCCGTGCTCGTCGTCTCCCTGGTGACCGGCCAAGAGCTGTTGCTGGGCCTGCCGCAGGTCGGAATGCTGCTGCTGATTCTGACCCTTCTGGTCTGCATCATGACATTCGGCGGCAGACGCACGAACATGTTGCAAGGTGCGGTTCACCTCGTCCTGTTTCTGGTGTTTCTGGTGCTGACGATCGCGCCTTGACGCCATGCCACCCGGCGAACCGGGATGCCGGGACCGGGTCAATCGGGCAGTGCACAGGCTCACTCAGCCATCGTCGCTCGCACGCTTCATGACCATCCAGAAGAGCCATCCCAGCCCACTGCCGACCAGCAGCCCGATGCCTAGTCCCCAAGGCAGACCGCTGACGCCCCAGCCGAGATGGCCGACAACGGCGCCGATGATTGCCAGGAGAAACGGCGCCAAACATCCCAGGGCTGCCATCGCGCCCTCCTCTGCTCAAGGTCTTTGCCAACGCGGCGCTCCCGCGAATGCCGCAGCGATCGTCGGGGAAGACTGGGCAAGTCGTCGCTGAAGATCAACAGGCCGGCGCACCGGGTTCCCGACATGGTCGAAACGGCCTTGCGTTCAACCACTGCCGCGCGATCGCCATCGATCCGCCCGCACCGCGCCGCATTCCGACGCTACGGAAGGATCGTGTTGCCGGTCGCCGGACGGCGGCCCGCGAGACGCTTTCGGGATGTCGATTTGGGGGGACATCCGGCGGTCTGGCCGCGACGACAAGGTCTGCACCGCGCCATTGCGCCCAGGCTGGCGCAAACCCCCACATGACAGCAACAGGCAGGTGTCAGATGATCAAAGACAATGGGCGAACTGTATCCATCGGCAGGTCTCTCGTGACCGCCACGGCAGCCCTCTTGGCCGTACTGGCCCTGGCCGCCTGCGACGAGGGCACGACGGGCGGTGGCGACAACCCGGCGGCCACGGAATCGCCGGCGCCGTCGGACACGACAACGTCGCAATAGGCGTCGCGTCGGGGCTGGCCGCCGGGTCCCGATCGACCGTTGGCCGGCCCCGAGACATGCGCCGCGATCCGGCGCAGGCATCGGATCCATCACGGCGGAACTTCCAGATACCTGCGGCAACTTGCTTTCCCTTCTTTCACACATTGGTAGCGCGGATTTGCTACCAAGTCGCTTGCACGTCGGCTAAACACCAGAAACTTCAAACCTCCCGGGAACGGAATCGATGAAAACTCGAAACGGCACCATGACGGCAATCGCTGCCGCCCTGCTTTCGCTTTCGCTGGCGGCCTGCGACGGCGACGACAGCGCCGAGGATACCGCCAACGATGAGCCGACCGCCGAGGAGGCATCGGACGACATCGAGGACGCCCAGGAAGAGGGCCAAGAGGCATTGCAGGAGGCGGGAGAAGCGGCCGACAGCGCCGGAGAAGCCGCCGAGAGCGCTGGCGAGGCTGCCGAGGCAGAGGGCGAGCACGCGGCTGACGAGGTCGCCGAGGAAGGTGAGCAAGCATCCGACGAGGTCGAGGACGCCACTGACAATGCCGGCGAGGCCGTCGGAGACGCCGCAGAGGAGGCCGGCGAGGAAGGCGAGCAGGCCGCGGATCAGGTCGAGGACGCCGCCGACCAGGCGGGCGATGCCGTCGAGGACGCGGCGGACGACGTGCGTGAGCAGGGCGAGCGGGCGGCCGATGCCGTCGAGGATGCCGCCAGCGATGCGGTCGAGCAGGGCCAGCAATTGCTTCAACAGGGGGGCGAGGCAGCCTCCGATGCCGCTGAACATGTCAGTGAACAGGTTCAGGATCTGTTGGAGCCGGCCGTGGAGCCGTCCACCGACGGCGACGGCTCTGCGTCGGACGCCGATGGGGACGCGGGTTCCGATGGCTCATCCGACCAATCAGACGAACCGGCCGGTACCGACAGCGGCAACTAGCGCCTAGAGCAGGTAGCGGAAAACGAGGCCCAGCGCCGCGCAGATCCCCAGCGTTCTGATGATGCCCAGACGGGCAACGAACAAGCTGACGCACGCAACGGCGAACAAGAGCGCGGCGCCGGGGTCGACCGTCCCCAGCCGGGGCACGAGAAGGCTAACCGGCCCCCAGCTCGCGGTAACCAGCTCGGCAAAGATCACATGCAGGCCGAACCACAGGGCCAGGTTGGTGATGACGCCGACCACCGCCGCCGTGATCGCCGACAGCGCACCCGCCAGGCCCGGGTTGCCGCGCAGCCGCTCGACATGGGGCGCCCCGGCCATGATCCACAAAAAGCACGGCGCGAAGGTCACCCACAGGGTCACGACGGTCGCCGCCAGCGCAAGACCGGTGCCGCCGGGCCAGCCGGCCAAGAAGCCGACAAAGACCGTGACCAGGATCAACGGGCCGGGTGTGGTTTCGGCAAGCCCCAACCCGTCCGCCATCTCGCCGGCGGTCAACCAGCCATAGCTTTCGACCGCTTGCTGGGCCATGTAGGCCAACACCGCATAAGCGCCGCCAAAGGTCACGACCGCCAGCTTGGAAAAGAACCAACCGAGCTGGGCCAGGATATGGCCGGGGCCCAAGAGCAGGACCAGCAGCCCAAGCGGCGCGAGCCAGATGGCCAGCCACAACAGGGTCGTGCCCAGGGTCTGGCGCCACGAGACGGCACGTTCATCCGCCGCTCTTTCAGCCGGGCCGGGCGGTGCGCCAGCATTTCGCGCGGCGAAGAAGCCGAGCAGGCCGGCCGCCAGAACGACCAGCGGAAAGGCCACGTCAAAGGCCGCAATCGCGATCAGCGCCGCAAGCGCAATGACGGGACCCAGGCGCCGCTTCAGCGCACGACGCGCAATGCTGATCAGGGCCTGGATGACGATCGCCAGCACCGCCGCCTTGACGCCCAGAAACAGGGCGCCGACGATGCCGGTGCCGCCGAACACGGCATAGATCCAGGTCAGCGCAATGACCACGACGGCGCCGGGCAGTACGAACAGCAATCCGGCGACGAGCCCGCCGCGCCAACCATGCAGCAGCCAGCCCGAATAGGTCGCCAGTTGCATGGCCTCCGGCCCCGGCAGCAGCATGCAGAAGTTAAGGGCGTGCAAAAAACGCGCCTCAGACAGCCAGCGCCGTTCCTCGACCAGCATCCGATGCATCAAGGCGATCTGCCCTGCGGCACCGCCGAACGAGATGAAGCCGATCCTGAGCCAGACGGCAAAGGCCTCGGCAAACGGTACCTGGGCCGCCTCACCGTCGCTGTCTGGCGCCGTCGGCTTTGCGGGCGTTGGGGCGCGTTCGCCCATCGGGTCGCTCTCCGCTGAAGGAACGGCGGAGCGACAGGATATCGGCCGCCCTTGGCCTTCCTGGTTTTACCCTTGTGAGAGGGGCAGGAGCAATGATCGGGACGCGGTGAGGGGCGCCAGATTGCCTTTTGTTTGCCGGCTCGTAGCGTCTAAACCCTGCCGCGAACCGCCCATGCCCGCGCGGTCAAATGGATGCTGCCGTCCGGCTCGATCGGCAGGCGTTCGCTCAGCACCTGGCGCAGCCGATCGCGCGTCTCGGCTTGCAGCGCGGCGCAGTAGGCGGGCGCGCCGCCCTGCCCGCCCAAAAACGGTTGCCAGAAATCGTCAAAATCCTGGAACGGTGTCGGCACCTGGATGGCCCGGACCTCCACCTCTTGCAGGCCGGCGGAGGCAAACAGCCGCCTCAGCGCGTCGGGGTCGCAAATCGCGAAGCGCTGGCCCTGGTCCCAACGCTCCGCCGCCGGATCGACCTGGCGCGCGGCATCCCAGAACTGGCGCATCATCTGCATGCCGTCGGCATAGTCCCAGACATAAACGCCGACCGTTCCTCCGGGCCGCGCGATCCGGCGCATCTCCGCCACCACGCCCGCATGGTCTGCAATGAAGTTGAGCATCAGGCCCGACACCGCCGCGTCGACCGTCCCATCGCCGATGGGCAGGGCGAGACCCTCGCCGCGCTCAAACCGCACGGTGTGACCGGCCAAACGTTCGTTGGCCAAGGCCAGGAAGCTCTCGGACTTGTCGATGCCGACGAGTGACGCTGGCGCAGCGCCCCTCAGAACAGCCTGGCACAACACGCCCGTGCCACACCCCACATCGGCCCAATCGAGGCCCGCCGGTAAACCCAGCCACGCGACAAACGCCTCCCCGACCAGACGGCTCCAGCGGCCCGCATAACGGTCGTAGGCGGCGGCCGAGTTCCAGTTCTCCATGGCCGTGATCATCAGGCCAAATCGCGGGCACGGCAAGGTTTTGCGGCTTGCCTCACCAGGGTTGCAGGCATCAGGCTCAAAGCCGCCGCGTCGGCGGCGACCGCCCGCATCAGAAGACTGGTGGCTGCTGACGGCGGGCTAGTCGAGAGCGCGCCCAAACCGTTCCAAAGTTTCGATGATGAGCGGGTTCACGACCTCGGCATGGGTCATGGGGCTCAGGTGCCCGGCGCCCTTGACCTCGCTCAGCCGTGCATCCGGCAACGCCGCCAACAGCACATCCGTGACGCGGCCGGCGGCCAGCGTGGTGTGTTCGGCACGGATGAAGTGCAGCGGCGCCGCGATGGCGCGAAAGTCGTCGGCCCGTACCGAACCGGCCAGAAGGGCGCGCCATTCGTCGGCGATCTTCGGCATGGACCCGATGATCGCGGCGCGCGTGGGTTCCGGCATCGCCGTCCAGGCCTTGGCGCCGACCCAATAACCCATAAAGCCGTCGGCGGCCGCGACGAGGTCGCCCCGATCGACATGGTCGATATGGTTGGTGGCGACCGCCTCGATTTCGGTCCAGGCCTCGGTCTCGCCGGCCGGCCGCAACACCTGGAACAGCACGGGCTCGATGGCAATCACGCCGCGCACCCGGTTGTCGATAGCACGCGCGGCACCGAGCGCCACGGCGCCGCCGTATGAGTGGCCGACCAGATAGACCGGCTGGTCGATCTGGCCGAGCAGCGCGCCAACCAGCGCAACCTCGTGGTCGGGCGCATACCCGGCCGGGTCGCGGCGGCCCGTCCCGCCATAGCCGATCAAATCGGGCGCGAGAAACCGATAGGAAGACGCATGGCCCTCGATCAGTGCACGCCACTGACGGGACGATGCTCCGCTGCTGTGCAGCAAGACGACGATCGGGCCAGTGCCTTGATCGACATAGTTGATGGTCAATCCATCCGAAACAACCTGGGGCACAACGGCAGATCCCTTAAGCAAAGAGCATGCGGCGCGACGCTGATTTCGCTTGCGTCAAAGAAGCGTGAACTGAAGCCCGCATCACCTCGATCGGAGGGGTCCGGCGATAATCCGCCCGACAGACGCCCCCGTATAGCGGGCCGGACCTGAAATCAACTTCGACGACTTCAGGTCCGCCTCGAAGTCCGCAATGCATCTAGGGCTTCACCACCAAGACTATGAGCCCTCCGACCCCGCGGACGAACCATCGTGAAAGGAGATTGAGTGATGGTTGATAATTTGAGAACCACAGATGTTTCGACAGTGTCTGTTGAAGAGGCAGCCAGCCTCAGGAACCGCAGACTCGGAAACCTCACCGACGACGTCGACCTGAAGGAAAGCTTGGCCGACGGCGTCATCGGCGACCTGGCCGTTTCGAAGGGCGACGTGACCACGGGCCTGATTGAGGCAACCCGCGCCATCAGCACGGTCCTCAGCGTCGGCCTGCCGGCCCTGGCCCTCAGGGGGAAGCCGACCCTCACCTGCCCTCACCCCAAGGTCAAGCTGACTACGGACGGCAACGACGGAAGTGGCAGCGCGACGACGACCCGCAAAGGCGTGAAGCCCAAGGTGACCAAGAAGCAGGCGGAAAAGGCCGCCAAGGCTCAGGCGGAGAAGGACGCCAAACGGAGGGCGAAACGCGACCTGCAGACCCAGCAAAACGGCATCGACTGCGCCGGCAGCTGCCGGAAGGATCGCGGCGAACCCAAGGTGAAGCTGTCGGCCAAGGGCAAGATCGTCGACGAGATCAAGAACCCCAACGGCACGACCACCTTCCGGGCCACGGCGACGGCAAAAGGAACCGCGACCGTCCAGTGCCGGAAGTGATAACCGCCGCGCTTCGATCGGATCGTCGGTCTGAACAGGCGACCGGTCAGGTCATCGGTTGCTAAGGCTGGCGCAGCCTGATGTCTATGGGATCCCAGGGTTGCGCCATGCCCTCAAAGACCAGAAAAGTCGGCGCGAATGTCGACGGGTCGTCCAAGGTCGCGGCGTTGATGTAGATCCGATCCGGATACTGAGCCGTCTTGCTGACCAGCGGCGAGCCGCACGCGGGACAAAAGCCGGAATAGGTCGCATGCCCGGAATCGGCAATCTGCTCATGGTAGGCGATCTTTCCAGTCAGTTCGACGTCATTGATCGGCAGAGCAAAGGCCGAGGCATGGCCGGCCCCCGTCGCCCGCTGGCATTTACGGCAATGGCAGTGAAACGAGAACTCGATCTCGCCGCGCGACTCGTACCGCACAGCGCCGCAGGCGCATCCGCCTGTGATCAAACTGCTCATCCTTCTGCCTCCCCGCGGCGAACGAACTCCTCCAAACAGGCGAGACCTTCGCCCCAGCCGTAGGTCAGGCCGCGTCGGGCGGATTCCGTCGTCAGATTCTCATGGGTAATCACCACGGTGACACGGTCGGCGTTCTCCTCAAACGTTACGGTCACCAATGTCGGGTTGCCGGCTTCGTCGCGCCAGCCCTCGACCTGCTCTTCCGACGCCCAGGTAAAGGCGAGCCTGTCGGCGGGCTCGATGGCAATGAAGGTGCCGAAATGATGAAAGCCTTGGCCCTTGTCGTCGGTCATCAAGAACCGCCAGTCGCCGCCCACGCGCAGATCGTGGGTCAGGATTTCGGCGCGAAAGCCGGGCGGGCCAAACCATTGCGCCAACGATGCGGGATTGGTCCAGGCGTCGAACGCCGCCTTCTTCGTCGCCCGAAAGGTCCGGCTGACGGCCACGCTTTGCGCGGTCGCGGTCATTGCCCGCCCTCAAGAAACGCGCCAAGGGAGGCGAGCTTCTGGTTCCAAAGGACCCGATAATGCGTCATCCAGCCATAGGCCTGATCCAGCCCATCGGCGTTGAGACTGCAGCGGATCTTTCGACCCTCTTTAGACCGGGTCATCAAACCGGCCTCGGCCAGAACGTGAAGGTGCCTGCTGATTGCAGCCAAGGACATGTTGTGGGGCGCCCCCAATTCGCTGACATAAGCGTCACCCTGGGTCAGGCGTGCCAGGATCGCCCGCCGTGTCGGATCGGCCAGGGCGGTGAAGACGCCGTCCAGGTCCGATCGCGACTGCCGTACCATCACACGCTCACCAAACGCCGTTATTCAACATTCATGTTAAATATCTGACTGAACAAATTTATTCAACATATTTGTTAAATGATACGGACTATTGGAGAAGCGGCTAGTCGCCGGTCAGCTTCTTGGCGCACCCAAATGGCCGCGCTTGACCCAAAAAACGCAGCCGTTCTGGCTGGCCAGACCATGGCGTGATCCGGCCGGATTGCGCACCCAAGTGCCGACGCCATAGGTGCCAGCCTCGTCACTGAGCGCACCGTCAACGACCAGAATCTCCTCGCCCCCGTCGCACTGATAGGGCGCGACGCGCGTACCTGGCGCCAGCCTTTCCATCGTCACGTCCTCACTGCCGTCGGGGCGCGAGAACAGCATGACGCGCTCATGTCCAACGGCGTTGGTCGGCTGCCACGTCTCCAAGGCCGTGCCTATGACGACGCGCTCGACGTCGTCGGCCCGCATCTGGCGCAGCTTCACAAAGATAGTGCAGCCGTCCCCAGTGCGCGGTGTGTGCGAACTTCCTGGCGGGTTGCGAACATAGGTGCCGACCGGGTAGTCGCCGTGCTCGTCCGAAAAGACACCCTCCAAGACCAGGAACTCTTCGCCGAGCCCGTGTGTATGGGCAGGAAAGGTGCTGGATGGCACGTAGCGGACGATCGACGTAGCGCGGGCCACCTCGCCACCAATGCGGTCGAGCATACGGCGGTCGACGCCAGCCTGCGGGGATGCCAACCATTCGAGCTGGTTTGAATCGACGACCTCGCGCCGCGCAAAATCGGCCCTTAGTTGCTCGATCGCGGCCACAGGGTCTTGCGGTTGCGGTTCAGCAGCCATTTGCATCAACCTTTGTCTTCGAAGCTTGCTTGAGGATCACTCCAAGGCGCGCACAGGCGCACTGGGAGATATGGGGGCGCAGTGACGTCGAACCACGCAAAGTCTGGCGAGCGGATGGCGCGCCAAGGTCGATGCCGGCCAGCAAAAGAAAACGGCCCGACCAGCCGGCCGGGCCACATCATTCAAATCAAAAACGTTTGGGCGATCAGCCTCGGCCGTTGCCACCCGGATCGGTACAACTGTCGCTGTCCGAATCGGTCTGACCCGAAGTGTAGCTGCGCGTCGGCCCACGACCACTGCCGCCCGGATCGGTGACCGCGCCGGAGTCGCGGTCGGTGTAGCCGGCCCGCTGCTGATCCGGCCCTCCCCGTCCGTTGCCACCCGGGTCTGCGGTTTCGCCGTCATCCCGATCGGTCACACCCGACGTACCGGTCCTGCAATAGCCACGGCCATTGCCGAAGGGATCCGCGCTGGAGCCGTTGTCGGTGTCAGTGACGGCCGCGTTTGCCGGCCCCGCCGCCAGGCCAACGCCCATGGCCGCGCCGACGCCCGCAAGGCCCAGCGATCGTTGCAGAAGAGAGCGCCGGCCAATGGAGGGCCGTGATTCGATTTGATCGTCCGACAGGGTCGGTCGGTTCTTTTTCTTGTCATCCATGAAGCCGACTCCTCCTTTGAAAGGCATCAACCCTAAACAGAACTCGGCTGCGACATTCTGTCAAGTGACGGTTTTTGCGGCACGTCGCTTCACAGCACCAACCGCACCAACCCTTCGCGTACAAGGCGTTTCACGAGAACACATTTTCCGGCCTCGTCGAGGTCGCCAGGCAGGTCGCCCACGCGAAACTCGCGTGTTGCCAACGCCGCGGTCAGCGATTGCAGGGCGTGGATCGGAAAGCGCAACTCCCGGCCGTAGCAGTAGAGGCTGGCACCGTTTTCGTCCGAGGTGATCTCATAGATCAGATTGGACCGGGGTGCGCCGGTGCTGTCGGCCGAGATGCCCGCCATCGCCAGCACCTGTGCGAGCTGCCCCCTCAAGAGACCGTGGCGCGATTCCAGCAACTCCTGGGCGTAGTCGTCCAAGAGCGCGCCGGCGTCGAACCACTCGGCGAACATATCGACCAGTTCCTGCGCCTTCGCCCGTGCGTTGGCCCTGTCGGCGCCTGGTTTGTGGTAGCCGATCGGCAGCGACTCCCGAAACGCGGGCGATTGCAGGTTGATCGCGTCGATGGCGGTCTTGAAGGCGTCGGCCCAGGTTCGGACGATCGCGCCCAGCGTGATGTGGACCGACATCTCATCGGTCGAGACCGCGTCATGGACGATGCCGCGCGGAACATAGGCCACATCGCCGGCATGCAGCGTGAACTCCTGCGTGACCTCTCCGCGTTGGTAGCTGTTCGGATCGAAGTTGATCGAGCGGTCGGGCAAGAGAATAGGCGTGTCGTAGATCTTCCACTGTTTCGACCCGCTGACCTGCAGCACGAACACATCATGATTGTCGAAATGGGTTCGAAACCCCTGCGACTGGCCGGGCGGTGTTACGTAGATGTTGGTCTGAAAGCGGTGGCCGAACTCCGCCTCCGTCGCGCGCACCAGATCGGCCAGCGACGCCACCCGCAGATGCAGTTGCGGCATGATGATCGTCGCGCCGTCGGCGAAGAAGCCGTAAAGCCGGGCCGGATCGACCATGCCGCTGGGAAAGCAGTACTCCTCCGCCTTGATCTGCTGCCTGGCGTTGACCAGGCTGATGGCGTCGTTATGCAGGGTGAGGGTCGTGATGACCCGGTCGATTTCGTCAAGGGTCAGCAGCCGCGAGAAGTAGGCCGGCGTTTCTCGTTGCACCACCAGCACGTCCTTTTCCCAATAGCGCTCTACGAACTCAGCGCGATCGAATGGGGCGATCAGTTGCTGCAGCGATGCGGTCTCAGGATCGATCGCGGCGAGCTGCCCGGCCTCCGTGCTGATCGACATGGCCATGGGATTGTCCCTTCTCGCGTGTCACGGGCGCGCCGGCACGTTAACAGACATGGTGACAACGAAGGCCAGCGAAATCGCCGACCCGATTGGTTTGGGTGAGACTTACAGAATCTGGCTCAAGAACTCGCGGGTGCGTGGATCCTTCGCGCTGGTGAAGAAGTCCGACGGCGGCCCATGCTCGATGATCCGGCCCTGGTCGGTGAAGTAGACATGGTCGCCGACCTCGCGGGCAAAACCCATCTCGTGGGTGACCAGCATGCAGGTCATGTTGTCCTCGGCCAGTTCGCGAATGGTGACCAGCACCTCCTTCACCGTCTCCGGATCGAGGGCGGCGGTGACTTCGTCGAACAGCATCAGGTCGGGCCCCATGGCCAGCGAACGGGCAATGGCAACGCGTTGTTGCTGGCCGCCGGACAGTTCGCCGGGATAGGCATCCTCCTTGCCCACCAGCCGGACCTTGGCCAGCAGCTTGCGTGCCCGATCCTCGACCTCCGCCTTGTCCTGTTTCAGCACCATGACCGGCGCCATCATGACGTTCTGCAGCGCCGTCTTGTGAGGAAACAGATTGTACTGCTGAAAGACCATGCCGACCTTGCGCCGCAAGGCCAGCTTGTCCAGGCCCGGCGTGTTGATCTCCTGCCCCTCAACCAGGATCGAGCCCTTTTGGATGTCGACCAGCGCGTTGACACAGCGCAGCAGGGTCGACTTGCCGGAGCCGGAGGGGCCGATGATGCAAACCACATCGCCCTTCATGACCGACATGTCGATGCCGGACAGCACCTCGAACTCGCCGAAGGATTTGTGCAGGTCGGTGATCTTCACGATCGGCTGGTCGGGCGTCCAGGATGTGACGGCGGTGTCAGGCGCCATGGTTGGTCTCCCCCTCGTGCCTGCCCTTGCGACCGATCACAGCTTCACCGCGAAGCGCCGTTCCAGGCGAATGGTCAGCCGCGCGATCGGGTAGCAATAGACGAAAAAGCAGATCAGCACGAAGCTGTAGAACGGCACCAAAAGCTGGGTGGCCCCGCCCTCTGCCGCGAGCGCCCGGCGCGTCTGTGTCATCATCTCGTCCACACCGACGATCGACGCCAGGACCGTCGCCATGGTCAGGATGGCGTAGAGGTTCATCCAGGGCGGGATCATCCGCTTGTAGCATTGCGGCAGGATGATGCTGAAGATCGTCTGGCGCCGGCTGAAGGCCAGGCTCTCGGACGATTCCCACTGGCCGCTGGGCACGGAGTTGATCGCGCCGCGCACGATTTCCGACACGTTGGCCATGACCGGCAGGGCCAGGCCGATGGTCGCCTTGATCCAGCCAGGAAACGGAATGACGGTGTTGCCGAACCGGAACTCGAACGGCACCAGCAGCATGACCAGGAACAACAGAACGAGCCATGGCGCGTTGCGGAAGAACTGGGTCACGAACCAGCTTGAGCCCCGCACGGCCGGCATCAGCGAGATCTGCCCCAGCCCCAGCAGCGTGCCGACCACCGTGCCCATCATCATGGCGATGAAGCTGATGGCGATGTTGAAGACGAAGCCTTCCAGCAGCACCGGCATCCAGCGCCAAAGCGCATCCAGCGGCGTCTCGGCCTCCTCCGGCACCGCCTGGGCATGGGCCAAGCCGATCGAGAAAACGAAGACCGCGAACAAGAACAGACCCAGTCGCAAGGTCGGCCGGGGGACCGGCCCCGTCAGGCGCTCGGCGGCGGCAGTGGCGGCCAGCTTGTGCGCGGCCGGCAACAGCACCGGCAGGTCCGTCCCCTTTGTCACCGACCGGCTCATTGGCCGAACCCGGGGATTCTCATCGCCCGTTCCCAGCGATGCATGCCGAAGACCAAGATCGCCACCAGGCCGATATAGGTGAACAGCAGCACCATCATCATTTCCGGCACGTTCACAGAATCCGACCAGATCTGGTTGGACATGTAGAGCAGTTCGGGCACCGCGATCGCGTAGGCCAAGGTCGTGGTCTTGACCAGATTGACCAGATTGTTGTTCAGCGCCGGCAGGCAGATGCGGAAGGCCAGCGGCATGATCACTTCGCGATAGATCTGCCACCGAGTCATGCCCAGGGCCTCGGCCGCCTCGATGGTCGTCGACGGCACCGCCTCGATGCCGGACCGAAAGATCTCGACATTGAAAGCGCCGGCGAACAGCGACAGCGAGATGATCGCCCACTGGTAGTTGGTCAGCAGCGGGACCTGGCGCTCGAACGTCGCCTGGCCGACCTGAAGCTGAGTCGTGATGACAAGAAGAGCGCCTAACGCAAAGAAAAAGAAATATAACTGGGCAAGCGGCGGCGTGTTCCTAAAGATCTGAACATAGCCTTGGACAATGCGCCGTACGATGCCCGACCGGCTGCCCAGCAGCCAGGCGCCAAGAATGCCGACCAGGACCGACAGCACCAGACAGGTGATCGACAGGATGACGGTGTTGCCGAGACCGCGCAGGAACCGGTTGCGATCGAAGCCGTCATAAACGATCGTCAGGTTGATGCCCGACGTCTGGTAGAACTCGCGGAACCAGGTTTCGATCAGTTCCATCGGCCGCCCACGGTCAATCCCTGCGCTCTACGGCGCACGAAGACGGCACAAGTGCATTGGATCATAGGCGGGCTTGGGCCGCCGCCTCTTGCGAAACGGCGGCCCCGTTCCCGATCAGCGATCGATCGACGGGTTTACGCCTACCAGCAGGTCGTGCATGTGCTGGGCAAACGGCGTGTTCGGCACGCCGAACTCGGTCTCCAGTTCCAGGATACGACCGTTGAGGTGCCAGTCGACGATCATGCCGCTCATCAAGTCGGCGAAGCGGTCCTCGCCAAGCGCCACGGCCAGCGCCCACGGCGCGTCGTCGATCGTCGGCAGGGGCATTTCGTAGTCCGCCCATTCCGGCTCGCTCAGGCGCGAGACGATAAAGCTGTCGTCATAGACGAAGGCAACGCAGGTGCCTTGCTGAAGGGCGGTCAGCGCCTCGGCGGTGCCGGTAAACGCGACGATCTCCGCGCCGTACTCTTCCTCGGTCTTGCGGTTATAGAACGCGCCCTGAATGCCGCAGACCGGGATACCGTCCAACTGCTCCCATTCGGTCAACTGCGCCGCCGACAAGGCAAGAACATTGGTGCCTGACGAGTAATAGTTGGGATCGACAGCCTGAACCACTTCACGCCGGTCGTTCCGGTCGGTCATGGTCGCGATCATCAGGTCGATCTGACCCTGCTCCAGGAACTGCATGCGGTTGGACGAGACGACCGGCACCAGTTCCAGGTCGACCCCCAAAAGGTCGGCGACGTCCTGCGCCAGGCTGGGCTCGATGCCGACGATATCGCCGTTTTCGTTCAGGAAGCCATAGGGCGGATAGTCGGCCTTGACGCCGACGCGCAAGGTGCCGCGCTCGCTAATGTCGTCGAGAACGTCGGCCTGCGCCACCTGGGCGCCCATCGCAAAAACGGCCGCAACACCAACTCCGAGAAGAACATGTTTCATGAAGTGCCTCACCTTTTCCGATTGTTCCGCTGATCGCGCGGATTGGTCGGTGAGTTTAAGCGCTGGGTCGACGAAACGACAAGTCCTGGCTCACCCGGTGCTCACCGAGGCGCCAAGCTGTCGAACCATGGCGAGGATCATTTCGCAGGTCGGCGCGGGCACACCGACCAGCTTGCCGATCTCCACCACGGCGCCGAGCATGGCTTCGATCTCGAGCGACTTTCCAGCCTCCAGGTCCTGCAGCATCGACGTTTTGTGGGCACCCACCTCCAGCGCGCCTTCGATGCGCTTGTCGACATCGATGGGGAACTTGACGCCGGTTTTCTCCGCCAGCGCCTGCCCCTCGACCATCATGGCGCGAACGACGGCACGGGTGCCGGGATCAGACGCGATTGCGCCAAGCGTCGCGCGGGTCAGCGCGGACACCGGATTGAAGGCGAGATTGCCCCACAGCTTGACCCAGATCTCGTCGCGAATGCGCGGCCTGACTGGCGCCTTCAGTCCGGCCGCCATCATCGCTTTCGACAGCGCCGTCACACGGTCGCTGCGCGACCCGTCCGGCTCGCCCAAGGTGAACCGGTTGGAATAGGTGTGCTCGATCACGCCCGGCTCGACGATCGAGGCGGCGGGATAGACCACGCATCCGATCGCCCGGCGCGGGTGCAGGGCATCCCAGATCGTCCCGTCCGGATCGACGCTCTTCAGCCGCAGGCCGTCGAACTCCCCGCCCTGGCCGTAGAAGTACCAGTAAGGCACGCCGTTCATGGCGGTGACGATCGCCGTTTCCGGCCCCAGCATGCGGGCGATCTGAGGAACGGCAAACTCCAGACTGTGCGCCTTCAGCCCGATCACCAGATAGTCGGGCTGCCCAACCGCATCCGGGTCGTCGGTAAACTGCGCCTTGACGACATGGCGCTCCCCGTCCGAAATCAGGGTCAGGCCATTGGCCTGCATGGCGGCGAGATGCGGGCCGCGGGCGAAGAAGGTCACGTCCGCGCCCGAGAGCGCGAGCTTTGCGCCCAGATAGCCGCCGATGGCGCCGGCGCCGAAAATCACGATCCGCATCAGCGGTCTCCCGGTGTTCTGTTATGCGTCCGCGGGTACCAAACCCAGCTTTTGGGCCAGCCCGATCCGTTGCAGCTTGCCCGTCGCGCCCTTCGGAATCTCCTTCAGGAAAACCACCGTGCGCGGCACCTTGAAGTCGGCAAGCCTCTGCCTGGCAAAGGCGCGGATGTCGCCTTCCGTCGCGGTCTCGCCCTCGCGCAGAACGATGGCGGCGGCGACCTCCTCGCCCAGCTTGTCGTGCGGCATGGCGAAGGTCACGACCTGGGCCACGGCGGGATGGTCCATCAGGATTTCGTCCACTTCCAGAGGGCTGATCTTCTCGCCGCCGCGATTGATCAGCTCTTTCAGACGGCCCGTGATGTGCAGATAGCCGTCCTCATCCATCGTGCCCTGATCGCCGGTCCGGAACCAGCCATCGACAAAGGCATCCGCGTTGGCCGACGGGTTGGCCTCGTAGCCGTGCGTGACGTTCGGCCCCCTGATGACAATTTCGCCGACACCGCCGGCGCCGAGATGCGCCCCGCCCTCGCCCAGGATCGCCACCTCCGGACCGGCGGCGGAGCCGACCGATCCGGGCTTGCGTTTGCCCGGTGGCAAGCGGTTCGAGGTCATCTGATGCGCGGCCTCGGTCATGCCGTAGCTTTCGATGACCGGGCAGCCAAAGGTCTCTTCCAGCCGCTTCATGACCTGCGGCGGCAGGGATGCCGACGAGGATCGCAGCAGGCGCAAACGCGTCTCGGCGGTGACGCCGCCGTGCCGCGCGGCGCGCGCCAGGATCGCCTGATACATTGTCGGAACGGCCGTGATCCAGGTCGGCCGCACCCCATCGAGCCAGGAAAAGAAGCGTAGGGCGTTGAAACCCGGTGTGCAGACGACAGAGCCGCCGGCAGCCAGCGACGACAGGACCGCCGCGATCAGCCCGTGGATGTGAAACAGCGGCATGATGTTCAAGCAGACATCGTCCGGCGACAGACCGATGGTCTCGCCGATATGCCGCGCCGACGCGGCGATGTTGGCCTGGGTCAGGGGCACGATCTTGGGCCGCGATGTCGTGCCCGACGTGTGCAGGATCAGCGCCACGTCATCCGGCTCGGCAAAGCCGCCCTTCTCGAGAGATCCGGCGCCGGGACCTTCGCCGGCCAACGTGAAATCACCCCCATCGCGGGGTCGCAGTTCGATGACGGCTAATCCCGCCTTTTGTGCAGCGCTGCGCGCCAGGGTTTCGTCGCCCTCTTGGACGACCAGAGCCTTGGCCTGCAAATCGCTCAAATAGAACGAAAACTCCTCCTCGCGATAGGCCGGGTTCAGCGGCGCCGTTGTCGCGCCGGCACCGATCGCCACGAACGCGGCCGCCATGGCAGGGCCGTTCGGCAGGACGATGGCAACCCGGTCGTTTCGGCCGATACCCATACCGTTCAGCGTCTCGACCGTGCGATCGACGAGGTCGCGTAGCCCCTTGAAATCAAGCGCCTCTTGATCCGGCGCACCGATGGCCGGCGCGCTGTCATCGCCGGCTGCCAGCAAGGCGCGGATGGTCGTTCTCATTCCTGGTTCCCCCGGGGCCGGAATCGCCCGCCCGCAAAAGAGCGGCTGGGACACGGCACGTCAAGGTCAGCGTGGATTGCTGTCATTAGGGTGTCAGCAGGGTCCATGTTAGTCATCAATCATGTCGCCAGTGTCCATCACGAGACTGATTGTCAAGCCGCCGCCATGCCCGAACCCTTCAAGAACTTCTTCAACGTCGACGTCATCGAAGGCATGGCCGGGCACTTCCGCCGCGCCTGGCCCGACTTCGACGGAGCCGGCTTTGTCGCGGCGGCATCGGCCGACTTGGCGGCGTTGGAACTAAAGGAAAGATCGGCGCAGATCACGGCGGCGATGGCGACCCATTTGCCCGATGATTTCGGGCATGCCGGCGGAATCATGCTGGCGAGCCTGGCGCCGGAGCATGACGGCGATATCGGCGGTGCCACGGTGGACGCGGACGGGATCGCCGGTTGGGGTGTCATGCCCATGACGGCCTATGTCGGCGACCATGGCCTTGGCCATTTCGATCTTTCCATGACGCTGCTGAAGGAAATGACCAAGCGGTTCAGTTCCGAGTTCGGCATTCGCTTTTTCCTGCTGGACGACCCGGACAGGACGTTGGCGACGCTGATGAAGTGGACCGCCGACCCTGACCGCCATGTCCGGCGCCTGTGCTCCGAGGGTACCCGCCCCAGGCTGCCATGGGCCATGCAACTGCCGGACTTCATCAAGGACCCGGCCCCGCTGCTGCCGATCCTGGAAACGCTGAAGGACGACCCGTCGGAGTATGTGCGGCGATCCGTGGCCAACAATCTGAACGACATCGCCAAGGATCATCCGGACCTGGTGGCCGAGATTGCAGCGCGATGGCTGAAGGGTGCGAGCCGTGAGCGTCAGCAACTGGTTCGGCATGCCTGCCGGACGCTGATCAAGCAGGGGCACCGGCCGACGCTGAAGGCGCTCGGCTACGGCCGGCCGAAAGTAGCGGTGGCCGACCTGACGATCGAAACCCCACAAGTGGCCTTCGGCGACACGCTGGCATTCACGCTGGTTCTGGACTCAACACGCGACCGGGCTCAGCCGCTGATCATCGACTACGCCATCCACCATCGAAAGGCCAATGGTGGCACCACCGGCAAGGTCTTCAAATGGAAGACGGTGACGCTGGAGCCAAGGGAACGCCACCAGGCAAGCCGGCGGCACGCGATCCGTCAAATCACCACGCGCCAATACTATCCCGGTACGCATGGGCTCGAGATCCTGATCAACGGCGTATCGGTCGCGTCGGGCCAGTTCGAACTGGTTATGTAGGCTATCCGTACATTCGATGAGTTTTGGTTATCGATATTAATACTTTAGTTGTTGGACACTTATTCAAGAGAAACGTAGGGTGACACCGAACCTGACAGTCGATCAGCGAGGTCAACTTCGGCCTTGAAAATAACTCTAATCAAATAGTCAATAATCTAGTCGGTTTGTCCGGTTCCCGATGAAAAAAGGGGGATCGAGATGCCGAGCTTTTGGAAAAGCAGTTTTCGACGCAGCGAAAAACAAGCCGAATCTATTTGGAACTCCCAAGTCGAAAGCTCGGCTGACTATCGGATTAGTGATGCAGGACAATGGCGGTTCGGTGGCTGGCGCGCCGACGAGATCGTTGGCACTCACGGCGATGACTGGCTCTTTGGGCTCCGGGCCAACGATCGGCTGATCGGCGGCGCCGGCAACGACCGTGTATTCGGCGGCAGCGGCAATGACGAGATCGAGGGCAACGAAGGCGACGATTTACTGTCCGGCGGGTCTGGGGACGACACCCTGATCGGTGGAGAGGGAACCGACCTGCTGTTGGGCGGTCGCGGCGACGACACCGCGCACTTCCAATCCACGTTCGGCGACTATGCGATCAGCCGGATCGGTCCTGTCTGGCGAATCGAGCATCTCGGCGGCGACGGCGCCGACGGCACGGACTTCCTCGCCGGCGTCGAGCGGTTGGTGTTCGCGGACGGGTTTGAGGTCTTTCTGGACGATCGCAATACCTTGCCCGTTGGCATCACCGACCAGGCCAGCGTCGACGAGGCGGCGACCATCGACAAGGCGGCGGCCGACGGCCTGCTCGCCAACGACATCGATTTCAACGGCGACACGCTGACCGTCGGCACGGTCGAGGGGTCGGCCGTCCATGTCGGGGCCGAGATCGCGCTGCCGTCCGGGGCGCTGCTCACCGTCAATGAAGACGGCTCGTACAGCTACGACCCGAATGGCGTTTTCGACGATCTGGGCGTCGGCGAAGAAGCAACCGACAGTTTTGTCTACCGGGCGTCCGACGGCGAAGGCCTTTCGGCACCGGTTACCGTCGAAATCACGATCACCGGATCTGTTGCCCTGACCCAGGGGGCCGCCATCGACGGTTATGTCTCGGGCGCGACGGTGTTCGCGGACGCCGATGGTAATGGCCAGCAAGACCAGGGCGAGGCCTCGGCGCTTACCGATGCCAGCGGGAACTTTGTGTTGGCCGATGCCGAGGGCCAGTTGGTCCTTTCCGGTGGCATCGACGTGTCGACCGGCCTGCCGTTCCTCGGTCAGTTGCGGGCGCCCGCCGGTTCAACGGTCGTGACTCCGCTGACCACACTGATCGTCGTGTTGATGGAGCTTGGCCTTACCCAACAAGGCGCGGCCGCGAGGATCGCCGACGCCTTCGGCCTGGGCGATGTCGGCGACCTGACCGGCTTCGACCCGATCGCCGCGGCGCTCTCAGGCGACCCGGGCCAATCGGCCAACGGCATTAACACGCAATCGGTCGCGGTCCAGGTTCAAAACACGATCCAGCAGATCGCCGCCCTGCTCAACGGCGCTGGCCTGGAGCCGGGCCAGGCCCAAAACGCGGCGATCGACGCGCTGGCCGGCGCGCTCGCCGAAACCACGGGGCCGATCGATCTCAGCGACCCGTCGGTGATTGCGGAGATCGTGAACACGGCCTCCGGCGGCGGCCCGCTGTCTGAAGCGACCTTGGCCGGCGCGGCAAGCGTGATTGCCGAGACCAACGGCGCAACCCAAACCGCCGCCCAGAATCCGGGTGACGCGGCCTCCGCACTGGAGGAGATCGCCCAAGTTCAAATCGTGGTGCAAACCGGCGCCGCACCGGCCCTGGCGGAGGCCGGGGGTGAGGATGACAGTTCCGCTGCGGAGGAGGCGTTTACGGGTCAGGCGCTGGACGATGCCGTCGTCGACGCGGCCGACGATGTCGGTGACGTCGACGGCGGCACGACCGGCAGTGATCTGCCGGAAACCTTTGCCGGCACCGACGGAAACGACTTCGTCGACGGGCGCGGTGGCGCCGACGTCTTCGATCTCAGGGCCTACTCCAAGCTGGGCTACGAGATCACCATCGGCCAGAACGGCGCGCCGACGATCATCAAGGACATCGATCCCGGGGACGGAGACACCGGCACGGACACGCTGGTGAATGTGGAGATGGCCTTCTTCGCCGATGCGCGCGTGTTCCTGGACGGCAGCAACAGCGCGCCGGTGTTGATCGACCGCATTTCGACGCTGACGCAAGAAAACGAGACCGACACGGGCCTGCGCTTCACCGTGATGGACCCGGACGGCGACGACATCGGCTACAGCCTGTCCGATGGCGCCGACAAGGACCTGTTCGACATCGATCCGTCGACCGGTTTCGTCACCTTCAAGGTCGCGCCGGACTTCGAGGCGCCGGACGATGCCGACGGCGATAACACCTACGAGATCGTGATCCGCGCCAGCGATGCGTTCGACTTCATAGAGTTCGACGGCAGCGTCAGTGTCGCGAACGTCGACGAAGCCCCGGTTTTCACCTCGCAGGGGTTAGTCGCCATTGCCGAGAACGAGACGGCGCCCGTGTACATGCCCGCCGCGTTTGACCCCGACGGTCAACCCGTGAAGCTCTCCCTCCTTGGTGGCCCGGATGCCAGCCTCTTCGCTTTTGACGCGGTCACCGAAGAACTGCGGTTTCGGAGGCCGCCCGACTTCGAGGCGCCGCGTGACGCCAATGGCGACAACATCTATGAGGTGACGATCGGCGCCAATGACGGGTCGGCCGTGTCCACGCAGAACGTTCAAGTGCGGGTGGAGAACACCCCCGGCGATGAGCCGCTGACCTACTTCCTGAAGATCGAGGGGCTGGAGCGCGGCAACTCAACGGATCCTGGTTATCCGGCGGACCAAGGTTGGATCGAAGTTGACGCCTTTGCCTTTGGTGTCGACGGCAATATCGTCGTCACGCCGGGCGAAACGGATGTCGAGATCGGTCAACCAGGGCTCAGCAACCTGACGATCAATTTCGGCGCCGCCGGGTTCGATATGGCCAGCCTTGACGCGAACCTGGTGTCGGGCGCGCCGCTGGGCGACGCCATCTTGGTCGGTATCTCGTCGGAGGCGATCGGGCCGAACGGGGAGCCCCCACCCAATCGCGAACTGGTTCGGTTTGAGGTTAATGGGCCAACGGTCACCGGGTCGCACACCACGGGCGGCCCGGATGGCTTGGACCAAACCGTCACCCTAGACTTCCAACGGCTGACCTACGAAAGTGATATCCTGACCCAGGACGGTCAGATTGTTCCCGGGCAAGTGTTCGCGTCGGGGCCGCCGGAACCGGGCCAAAGGGACGCGCTGGACACGCCGGATAGCCCGACAGGCAAGAGCCCGGTCTACGTTCTTCGCATCGACGATGACACCTGGATCGAGCTCGACAGCTATGATCTGTCGCTGCCGCCCACAGCGAGTTCGGCGGGGCGGCTAAGCCTGACGCGGCAACCGGACGGGCAAGGCGCCAAGCTCGCGGCGCAGCTTGAAGGAAACCCAACCACCTTCGACCTCGAAGTGTGGCAAGTCGGAATAAGCGATCGAACACCGATCGCCAGCTACGAGTTGGGCTTCGCCCAGATCCTGTCGGTCGAGCAGTCGGGCGGCATCGAGAGCGCAGCCATAGTGTTCGGCGCGTTCGCCGAAGCGTTTGACGCCGACGGGGATGGGGAAGCCGATTTCACGTTTGAAACGGGGGCTACCCCTGGCGCTGGATTGGCCGCCTCCGTGGCCGGGTTCGACTGGCCAGGCCCCGATGAAACGTCGCAGCCCCCTGCCCCGCTTACCTTCTACTTGAAGCTCGGCGACGGGGCGCATGACGCCTCCTTCAACACGCCGGAGGGCTGGATCGAGGTCGACGCCTACGATCTCGGTCTGTCGATACCGGCCAGCCCAATAGGTCAGGGATCGCCGCCACCCGTCGGTTTCTCGGGCCTCGCTCTCGACCTGGCCGACGCCACGCTCGACTTGGCGGACATCTACGGCTTGTTGCTGAACGGTGCTGTCACCGACGCCGCACTGGTGGGTGTTGCAACCGATGGTCAAGGCGAGACCACCGAGTTCTTCCGGCTGGGGCTCACCAGGGCGATCGTCGATACCGCCTCGGAAACAGCGGGGCAGACGGGGCTTGATTATCGGCTGACGCTGCAATTGCAAGAAGATGTCGGCGGCTCCGGCCTCACATGGGAAACCACAGCGCTCGACCTGGACGGCAACCCGCTGCCCCCAGAGATCTTCGATCCCGGGCAGATCACCCAACGGGATGCAGTACCGCCCCTTGATGGCGAATCCGGCATTGGGGGGAATGGGCTGGTCTACGTGATGCGGCTGGACAACGGCGCTTGGGTCGAGATCGACGGTTTTTCGTTCGGCGCGGATGCTGGCGATCCCGCGAGGCCCAACGCACTGATCATAGACCGTGCCTCCGACGCGTTTAGCGCCGCCCTTGCCGCCGACGCCACAAAGGGCCTTGAGCAAGGCCTGCTGGAGATCGAGGTCTGGCGCGTTGACAAAGACGGCTCTCAAGCAGTGGCCAGCTACGACTTCCGAAAGGTCCTGGCATCCGACTTCATCGCGACCGGGGATGGTGCGGAGCGGCTTGTTTTCGCGGTCAACGAATTCACGCAGACCACCAGAGCGATCGACCCGACGAGTTCGCGAGCGGAAACGGTGTCCTGGGACTTCGCCGGGGGACGGCCCCTGGGCGCTGCGCAGGCCGGTTTCGATTGGGACCAGTCGCTCGCCGGCGGAACTTTCGTCGGCGGCCTCAGCTATTACCTTTACATCGGCGACGGGTCGGTAGGTTCGCCGATCAACGGTGACTATGACCTGGATCCTGATTGGGTGGAGATCGACGATTTCTCGTTCGATATCGCACGCCCCATTGCGTTCGTAAAAGGGGAAGGTCATTCCGAGGTAGGGGCCACAAGGTCCGGCGGCCTGTCGGTCAATGTGGACAGCGACGCCTTCGACTTCTCTCGTCTCGACGCCAGGCAGTTCGACGGAACGCTCAGCGACGTCGCGCTGGTCGGTGTCTCCCAAACGGAACCTGACGGGCCGGATGTCGCCCTGTTCAAGGTCGAGCTTGAGGGGGCCTACATCGCCGAGTCGTCAACCAAGGCCGATGTCGGCGGGTTGGATCAGGTCCTGACCTTCTTCAGCAATCAGATCTCCGTGGATACGCAGTCGGCCGTCGGGGGTATCGAAACCAACTCGGCGTTCGACGATTATCGCATGTCGGACCCCGCGGCCCCGCTGCAAGTCGGCGACGAACCGTCCAGCGGTGACGAGCTGATCTATGTGTTCAAGTACGGCGATGCGGATTGGGAGACGCTCGACAGTTTCGCGTTTGGCGCGTCGACCGTCGTGTCAACGTCTTCATCTACTGCCACGACGCGCGGGCTGACGGTCACGCGAACAAGTGACGACCTTAGCGCGCTGTTTGCCCGGCACGCGGCCCTGGGCGCCGATCCCGAACTTCTCGATGTCGAGGTCTGGCGGTTGGAGAACAAGGAGTATGTGCCGGTCGCCAACTTCACCTTTGACGGCGCGTTGGTCGAAGACTTTGCTTTGAACGGCGACGGCACCGAGACCATCCAGTTCGAGTTCACCAGGTTCGCCAATGATTTCGTCTCCGGCGAGCCGGATGAACGGCCCGGATTCGACTGGGACATCATCCAGGGCGCTTCGGTGGGGGTCGTGCCGAACGATTTCGACTGGATGTAGCAGGCTTTTCTAAAGGGCGCTCCGGCGCCGGCGCATTCCGCTTTGGGTTTGCGCCTCGGTCCAATCTGTGCGACGCGTTCTGCCTTGAGTTGCGGAACGGAGGCCAGCGCCCATGCGAATGGCGAACATCGCGTTGCTGATGGTGGTCGTGCTCGACATCATGGGCCAGGGGCTGCTGTTTCCGATCATCAACAATCTGATCATGGACCCGTCGTTGGGGTTCATGCCCCAAGGCACGTCGGTCAGCACGCGCCAATTTGGCTATGGCCTGGTGATCGGCACCTTCTTCCTGTTCTGGTTTCTGGGCGCGGCCTACATCTCCAAGGTGTCCGACTATATCGGCCGCAAGCAGGGCATCATGATCTGCCTGTCTGGTGCGCTTGCCGGCTACATCCTGACCATCCTCGCCCTGGTCTTTCAGAGTTTCATTCTGCTGCTGATTGGGCGCGCGATTTCCGGCTTTACCGCGGGGAACCAACCGATCGCCCAGGCGGCTCTGGTCGATATGAGCGATTCGGACGAGCAGCGGACGCGTTACATGGGCCTGATCATTGTGGCCTTCGCGATCGGTTTGGTCATTGGCCCGGTCATCGGCGGCGTGCTCACTGACCAAGGCTTGATCGGGGCCATCGCCTCGTTGGAGCTACCGTTCTACGTCGCCTGCGCGCTGATCATCCTCAACATGGTCCTGATCGCGATCTATTTCCACAATGTGAACTTCACCAGGCGCAAGCTGAAGTTCCGGCCGGTCGAGATCTTTCTGACGCTTTGGCAGGCGTCAAAAAGGCCGAATGTCGCCAAGATCTCGATCGTCTTCTTTTTCGAGCAGCTTGGCATCGTCAGTTTTTACGTCTTCATGGATAATTACTTCTTCAGCCGCTTTCAGTTCGACATCTTTCAGAACAGCATCGCCATGCTTGTTCTGGGCGTCACGATGGGCGTGTTCAGCGGCTTTCTGGTCGGGCCGATTAGCAAACGGGCCCGCAAGACCAGCATCGCCTTCGCCGGTATCACCATCATGGCATTGGCCGAGGTTTTGTTCATCATCAACGATTCGCCGATCTTTGCCTATGTCACGATCGTGCCACTGATCGCGGCCTTCGGCATCGTCTACCCGACCATGCTGACCCTGTTTTCCGCCTGTGTCGACGAGACCGAGCAGGGCTGGGTGATGGGGGTCTCGGTTGCCTTGTTCACATTAGGCGCAGGTATCATCTCGATCGTCGGCGGGCCGCTGATGGCGATCGATATCCGACTGCCCTTCTTCGTCTCGATCTGCAGCTTTGTGATCGCCCTGGGCCTTATCGGCCTCTTGTGGCGAGGCGCGGACGTGCAGAAGCTGAACGCCGGCTGACACGACCCAATCAATACGAGCCCCACCCGGTGCAGTCGCAAATTGGGGTTTTCAAGCCGCGACCCATGTGCGACGCCTTGAAAAGGCTGGGTCAAATTGGGATTCGCCGACCATGAAGATCGGGACAATCGCGCTGTACATGGTGATCATGCTGGACGTCATGGGCCAAGGCCTTGTGATCCCGGTTCTGACCACCCTGCTGCTGGACCCCAGCCAGACCCTGCTGGACACAAACACGCCGACAGGCACGCGCGAGCTTTATTTCGGCATCACGATGGGCGTGTTCTTCCTCAGCTGGTTTCTCGGCGCGGCCTATATCTCCAAGCTGTCCGACTTTATCGGCCGCAAGCAGGGGCTGTTGATCTGCCTGGGCGGCGCGTTCCTCGGCTATGTGCTGACTGTGCTCGCCCTTTATCTCAGCAGTTTTATGCTGTTGCTGGTGGCGCGCATCATCACCGGCTTCACGGCGGGCAACCAGCCGATCGCCCAGGCCGCCTTTGTCGACGAAAGCACCAGTCCCGAGCAGAAAACCAGGCTGATGGGCTATGTCATCGTTGCGATCAGTGTGGGCCTGGTGGTCGGCCCGCTGTTGGGCGGGCTGCTGACCAATCAATCGCTTCTGGGCAACCTGGCGTCGGTCCAGGCACCGTTCTATGCCGCCAGCATTCTAGTGTTCATCAACATCGTTCTGATCGTCGTCTTCTATCACAACGTCAAGTTCGAACGCCGGCCGATCAAGATCAAAGTCACCGATGTCTTTCTCACATTGTGGCACGCGAGCAAGCGGCCGGTTGTGCTGCGTTTGGCGCTGGTGTTCTTTTGCTCGCAGCTGTCGCTGAACACGTTCTTTGTCTTCCTGAACAGCTTCCTCTACAGCCGCTTTGAGTTCGACACGACACAAAACAGCATCATTCTGATCGTGTTCGGCATCGGTATGGCCGGAGCGGGCGCGTTCCTGGTGGGGCCGCTCGACCGCCGTTTTTCGAAGAAGAGCATCCTTTACGCCACGCTGTTCGTCATGGGGCTTGGGCTGTTGATCGTTATGCTGAACCCCACCGGCGCCCTGTCCTATGTCGCCATCTTGCCGTTTGTGATCGCGTTTGGGATCAACTATCCGCTGATGCTGAGCCTGTTCTCGGCAAGCGTGGCCGAGAATGAACAGGGCTGGGTCATGGGCGTGACGGTGGCGCTTTACACGCTGGGCGCCGGTATCATGGCGTTCCTTGGCGGCGGGTTGATGGCGATCAGCATTTACCTGCCCTATTCCATGGCGCTCGCCGCCGTCGTGATCGCGATGATCCTGATTTTCACCCTGTGGCGCGGCGAGAGGTTCCGGGCCCTGGACCCGCGCTGACATGTACGCGCGATTGGCCCGCACCGGCTGAAGGCCGAAATCGGCATGAAACTCGGCCTCCTGTCCGTCTACTTCGTGATCACGCTGGACATCATGAGCCAGGGGCTGGTGATCCCGGTCCTGACCACCCTGCTGCTGGACCCAAGCCAGCCCTTCCTGCCGGCCCACACGACGGCCGGCACGCGGGAGCTGTATTTCGGCCTCACAATGGGCCTGTTTTTCCTGAGCTGGTTTTTGGGCGCCGCCTATATCTCGAAACTGTCGGACTTCATCGGGCGCAAGCTGGGCCTGCTGATCTGTCTTGGCGGCTCGTTCACCGGCTACGCACTGACCGTCGTCGCGGTTTACCTCGAAAGCTTCCCCTTGCTGCTGATCGCCCGCATCGTCGCGGGCTTTACGGCCGGAAACCAGCCCATCGCCCAGGCGGCACTTGTCGACGAGAGCACCAACGATCAGGAAAAGACCCGGTTCATGGGCTACGTCATCGTCGCCGGCAGCCTGGGCCTTCTGATCGGACCGATCCTCGGCGGCGTCCTGACCGACGAGGCGCTCTTGGGCAGTTTCGCCTCGATGCAGGCGCCGTTCTATGCCGCCGCCATCCTGGTGTTCGTGAACATCCTGCTGGTCTCGGCCTTTTTCCACGATGTCGCTCTCGAACGCAGGCCCGTGAAGATTAAGGTGACGGATGTCTTCCTGACGCTGTGGCACGCCGCCAAACGGCCGGTGGTTCTGCGCCTGTCGCTGGTGTTCTTTTGCTCGCAGTTCGCCTTCAACACCTATCTGGTCTTTTTGAACGACTTCCTGTTCAGCCGTTTCCAATTCACCACGGCCCAGAACTCCATCGTTCTGTTCCTGTTCGGGATCGCGATGGCCGCACCTGGTGCGTTCCTGGTCGGCCCGATCGACAGGCGCTTTTCCAAGAAGACCGTCATCTACGCGACGCTGTTGCTGATGGCGCTGGGCCTCTTGGCCATCATGGCCAATCCCATCGGCATCCTGTCCTATGCGGCCGCCCTGCCCTTCGTGCTGGCCTTCGCGATCAACTATCCGATGATGCTGAGCCTGTTTTCCGCCAGCGTGGACGAAAAGGAACAGGGCTGGGTAATGGGCGTGACCGTGGCGCTTTACACGCTGGGCGCCGGGATTACGTCTGTGGTCGGCGGACAGTTGATGGCCATCAGCATCTACCTGCCCTACACCATTGCCTTGGGCGCGATTGCGCTGGCCCTGATCCTGGTTTTCAGCCTGTGGCGCGGTGATGCGTTCCGCGCCCTGGACCCTCGGCCAGCCCCCGAAGGGGCGGCTTGACGCGCCTATTTCGCCGCGTCGACCGTCTTGGCTTTGCCCTTGCGGGCCGGTTTCCGCGCCTTCTTTTCGGGCCGTACCGGTGGGTCACCACTGTCCCGCCAGCGCAGATGGCGTGCCAACGTGATCCAGCCCGTATCCGTGATGCTGCCGCCCTCCGTTATGCTGTCCTCTGGCAACAGCGCCCCCAGCTCAGCGCCGTCCGAACCGGCGGAGAAATCAGGGTCTTGCGACGGCATACCCAGCCGCGGCGAAAAGGCGATTACGTCCTTCGGCAATGCCGGCGAGGCGCCGAGCACACGGTGGTCGTCCTCTCGCCAGAGTGCGGACGGGTAGGACGCGAACATGCGATACGGGTCCAGCGCCCTGCCACCCTGCTGTGTGTGACCGCCCGTGTCGGCCTCGGCCGCCGCCAGCCGGCGGGTCTCCAGTTCGCGCCATAGATCCTGGTATTGCGGGATGATGTTGCGCCAGTCATAGAGCCGGGCGACGCGGTCGCGGCCCGCCGCCCCCATCCTGGCGCGCAAGTCGACATCGGTGGCGAGCTTGGCGATCGCCCGGCCCGCCGCCCCGATATCCATCCACACGGTCTGAGTGATCGCGTGCAGATACTCAGCGAAGTCGAGATAGAAGCACTCATAGCGCCAGGCGGTGCGCCGTCCGGCGTCCGGCGGCGGCATTGCGGTGGCCACCGTCATGCCGGTGACGCCATCCTCGATCGTATCGCGAAAACCGTCCCAATCGGTCGCCACCACCGGCAGGCCGGCCGCCATGGCCTCGACCGGCACCAGGCCGAACGTCTCCTGAATGTTGTCGACCAGGGCGACGAACAGGTCGGCCGCGTGCCAGATATTCTCGCGCACGCGCGGTATTTGGCCGTCGACATAATGAAACACGACATCGGGTGCCACCTGCCGCGCGGTATCAAGAAAGGCGTTCTTGTCCTTGTCGTCGCGAAACCAGCCGCACCACATCATGTGCAGCTTCGCGTCGATCGCCTCCGCCGCCTGCTGCAGCGCCAGGCAGGTCGGCCCGGGGTTCAGCTTGCGCTTGGCCGCCAGCCGCCCGACGAACAGGGCGGCAACATCCTCGTCGCCGATGTTCAGGCGCCGCCGCAGCGCCCGGCCCGCCTCGCGTCGCTGATCTGTCGGCGCGAACACATCCTCGTTGACGCCAAGCGGGATCACCGGCAGTTCGACCGGGCAAGATGGTTTGCCGCCAAACCGCTCCTTCAGGTAGGCGCCTTCGGCGTCCAGCACCTCCTTGATCATGCCCTGCACCGCCCGGGACGGGCAGATGACCGCGTCCCATGTCTCCGTCGGCGCGCGCAGCATGTCGACCAGGCCATTGACCACCCGGTCGCTGGCCGTCGTGTGGGCCACGCCGCAAATGGAGAACCCGTACGGGTCGGCACGGCGGCGCCACCAGGCGAACTCGCCGATCAGCGGATCGGGCCGCCACACCAGCCCGGTCTGCCGCGCCTTGTGGATCGCCGCATAGGGCACATGGACGACCTTCGTACCTTCCGGCGGCTTGGTCCCCACCTCGTCGCGCCATTGATCGACCAGGGCAAGAAAGGCCTTGCTCTCCTTTACGCTGGGTGAGGCGACGAAGAACTGCTCATAGCCGCCGTGGCGCACCAGCCCTTTCAGGAAGGACTCACCCGCCGCCTGCCGGCCCTCAACCCGCTCGCCGACGCGATAGGCCTCGGGCCTGAAAAGCATCACCGGGTTCGGAGGTGGGGACGAAGGCATGGTCGGACGCCGCTGAACGGTCGAAGAGAATCTGCCTGCGGTTCTAGCGCTAGTTGCGATGTCGGGCAATGAAGCTGCAATCGCCGGTTCGCGGCGCGAGACCGCGAAGCTCCCCGTCGCGCCGGCCTGAAGACACCACAGATTCCGCCTTCTCGGAGGTCTCGGGCAGGCCTGCGACGCGATGTCGAATTGATAATAAGAGTCGTTCTCATTAACACTCGCTGAATCGCTTCTGTCCAATTGGGGGAACATTCATGATCCGGTCGAGATCAATCGGCTCTTCTTCCATCGCCCATGACGCCAGGTCCATATCCTTGACCGACGGAAACGGCATCCGTGTCGCGCTGGTGGTGAGCGGACGCTGATGTCGCGACACTTCCACGGCCGACCCGGGAGAACCGACCGCGACCACGATCTCGACGAACTGCTGATGTGCGGGCTAAGGAGCCCCGGCGACTGTTGCGAGGCCGGGGCCGTTTCTTGGGCGCTCGACGCGCTCTGCAATCGTTCAATCGAGAGCCCGCCGCTACAGCCAGGCCAGGCGAGCAAAAATCAACCCGGCGAATCTGGCCACCTTACCTCCAGAGACACCAGAAAACCGGGCAAGCAATAACGCGAATGAGAATCAGTTGCAGTTTAGATGCCGGATGGCATAGGTTTACGCCGCACCCATTCTTTAGCGGAGACCGACGCGTGTTTGATCGCCCCCTGGCCACCCCTCTTGTTCTGCTAAGCGCACTTGCCATCGGCAGCAGCGCCAACGCCCAACCAATCTCGGTAACGGATCAATATGATCGCTCCATCACACTGGACGGTCCGGCCGAACGCATCGTGACGATCCCGATCCCGGCGGCCGCGATGGTGATCGCGATCGATGGCGGCACGGACCGGCTGGCCGGCATGCATCCCTCGTCGCGCTCGGCCCTGATGGAAGGCATTCTGGGCGAGTTCTTCCCCGCCGCCCAGGAGATCCCGGCCGAGTTCGTCGGCGACGGATTTGCGCCCAACGTGGAAGAGGTGCTGCAGCTTGACCCGGATCTGGTCATCCAATGGGGCACGCGCGGCGACGACATTGTGCTGCCCCTGACCGACGCGGGGCTGGACGTGCTGACACTGGCTTATGGCACGGAAGAGTTGACCCGCGAGTGGATCGACATCATCGGCTCGGTGACCCGTAACGAGGACAAATCCGCCCGGCTGATCGATTGGCGCGACGAGGTCCTGCAGACGGTACAGGACGATTTGTCGGGGGTCGGCGATGACGACCGCCCGCGCGTCGTCTATTTCCTGCGCTTTCTGTCAAGCCTGCGCGTGGCCGGCGAAGGCACCTACAACGACTTCTACATCGACCTGGCGGGCGGCCAGAACCCGGCCGACGGCGCCAGCGGCTGGCTCAACGTGGATCCTGAGCAGATCATCGCCTGGGACCCGGAGGTCATCCTGCTGAACGGCTTCGAAAGCGACCTGTCGCCCCAGGACGTCTATGACAATCCCCTGTTTTCCGGGGTCAGCGCCGTGCGCGACGGCCGCGTCTACCAGGTGCCCCTGGGCGGCTATCGCTGGGACCCGCCGAGCCAGGAATCGCCGTTGATGTGGATGTGGCTGGCCGAGATTCTCCAGCCGGACCAAGTCGACTATCCCCTGCGCGACGCGATTGCGGACGCCTATGGCTGGATCTACGGCCAAACGCCCAGCACGGCGCAGATCGACGCGGTGTTGAGGCTGGAGGCCAATGGTGAGGCCGCCGGCTACGACGTCTTCAGCGCCAACTAGCGGCGGATCGGCTCTGACAATCGGGCGCGGCACCATGGACTCCACCGTCCAGGCCGAGAATGGCCGTGCGCTTGGCGGAACCGACCTTCAAGGCATCGGCGTGACGACCGGGCTGGTGCTGCTGCTGCTCGCGGCGGCCGGCGTCGCCCTCTCGGTGGGGCGATACCCGGTCGGGTTCTGGGATCTGCTGACCATAGCGGGGGGCTGGGTAGGGATCGGCCCGGGCCGCGCCGGCGTGGGCGAGACCGATTGGCGCGTGGTCGAACTCGTGCGCGCGCCCCGGGTCTTGGTCGCCGCGCTTTGCGGCGCCGGCCTGGCCCTTGCCGGCGCGACCCTGCAAGGCATCTTCCGCAACCCGCTGGTCGGCCCCCAGATGATCGGCGTCTCGTCGGGCGCGGCCTTCGGCGGGGCGCTGGCGATCCTGCTGGTCCTGGGCGCGGCGGCCCTGATCGGCCTCGCCTTTGTCTTCGGCTTGCTGGCCGTCATGATCGTCTATCTGGTCAGCCGGCAGGACGGGCGATCGCCGATCCTGATGCTCGTGCTCGCCGGGGTCGTCGTCTCCGCCCTGTTCGGCGCCCTGGTGTCGCTACTGACCTATTTGGCCGACCCGAACGATACCTTGCCGGCGATCGTCTTCTGGCTGATGGGCTCGTTCGCGGTGGCGAACTTCACCAAGGTCGCCATTGTTGCCGGCGCCCTGGTCCTGTTCGGCCTGCCGCTGCTGATGATGCGGTTCGGCATCAACCTTCTGTCGCTCGGCGATGAGGAGGCGGAGGTGCTGGGCGTTCCCGGTCGAGCGCACCCGATGGATCGCCCTGATCTGTGTCACGGCCATCACCGCCTCGACCGTCGCGATTGCCGGCATCGTCGGCTGGGTCGGCCTGGTCGTGCCCCACCTCGCGCGCATGGTGGTGGGGCCGGACCACCGGCGCCTGCTGCCGGCCTCGGCCCTGCTCGGCGCCAGCTACATGATCGTGGTCGATACCGTGGCCAGGACCCTGACCCCGGCCGAAATCCCCCTCGGTGTCCTGACCGCCATCATCGGCGCGCCGATCTTCGGCATTCTGCTGCGCCGGACCCAGCGCAAGGGGTGGGAGGCATGATCGCGGCCCGGGACATTGGCTTTCGCTATCCGAGAAACGATGCCTGGGTCTTCCAAGGCCTCTCGTTCGAGATCGAGGCCGGCCAGATCTTCGGCATTCTGGGGCCGAACGGGCGCGGTAAGACGACCCTCTTGAAATGCCTGGTCGGCCTGATCAAGACCAGCGCCGGCACGCTGCACCTGCCCGACGCCATCGGATACGTGCCCCAAGGGTTTTCGACGCCCTTTGCCTACACGGCGATGGACATCGTCCTTATGGGACGGGCGCGCCAGATCGGCACCTTCGGCTCGCCGCGCGCCCATGACCGCGCCATCGCCGCCGCCGCGCTGGCCGACCTGGGCATCGAACGTTTCGCCAACCGTCTCGTGACCAGCCTTTCGGGCGGTGAGCGGCAAATGGTCCTGATCGCGCGGGCGTTGGCCAGCGAGGCGCCGATCATGATCCTGGACGAACCGACAGCCGCGCTGGATTTCCGCAACCAGTCGATCGTGCTGCATGTCCTGCACCGGCTGAGCCGCGAGCGCGGGCTGACCATCGTGATGACCACGCACCATCCCCAGCATGCGCTGGAAATCGCCGACGCCGCCTTGCTTTTGCAGGACGGAGACCGGCATGCGGTCGGCCCGATCGCCCAAACCCTGACCGAAGGCCATCTCAGCGACCTCTATGGGCTGCCGGTTCGGGCAGCCGAGTTCGACCATGGCGACCGGCGGTCGACGGCGATGATCCCTGTCCTGCACTCCGCACGGCAAGCATCACCATGACACGGCCGATCGCCTATCTCTCGCCCCGCGCCGACGCCCAAGCGCCGTTCGCAGACCTGATGCCCGACGGTATCAGCCTGTCGACCATCCCGGAACACGCCCTGCCCGATCAGCCACCGGACCGCTTCGGCGCGCTCTTGGTGCCGATGCATATCGACCAGCGTCGCTTCGCCGCCGCCGCGCCCTGGATCTCCAAGTTCTTTCGGGCGGGCGGAACGCTGGTGTTCAACGGTCTGCTGGCCTATCCGTTCCATCCCGCGCTGGCCCGGTTCCAGCCATTGGCACGGCCACGCGTGGACCAGTTTCGGGTACGGATCATAACGGACCATCCGGTCTGGCGCGGCATCGATGCAGACGACCTTACGTTTCGCCGTCGCGTCGCGGGCTTCTACGGACGGGGCTGCAACCCGCCCCCGCCCGGCGCCCGGATCGTCGGCACGATCGATCACGCCAGGTGCCCGATCGACTGGCAGTGGCATCCGCCGCAAGGCGGCCGGTTGCTGATGCATGCCGGCAACGATCTGTGGATGTATGCGCGTGACAAGAACAGTGCCGGCGCGCTGACACCGCAATTGCTGCGCTGGTGCGCGGCGGAGGAGACTGTCTCTTGACGGCACCAATCATCGTGCTGGATGGCGGCACGAGCTATCACGCGTTCAGCCTGAGCGACCCGATGCTGGGACCGTGGTTCGACCAGCGCCTTTACGTCGACGACGTCTCCGCCGAGACGCTGGGGCACGCGGGCACGGTCGTCGTGCCGTGCCGCCTGAACCCTGACTGGCTGGTCGCGCATTCCGATCTCCTGGTCGAGGTGCTGCGGCAGGGCCGCTCGTTGATCGCGATGGGCGAGACGGAGCCCCAATCGTGGCTGCCGGATATTCGTTTCACCTCGGTGCCGACGAACTTCTGGTGGTGGCTGGAACCCGAGGGCGATCTCGGCCTTCACATCGCCGCCCCGGATCACGGGCTGTTCGGTTTTCTGACACTGGCCGAGGCGACCTGGCACTATCACGGCACGTTTGAGACGCCTGACGGCGCGACATCGCTCGTCAACGCCGCCGATGGCGGCTCGATCCTGCTCGACGATCGCACGTCCTGGCCAGGCCGCCTGATCCTGACCTCGCTCGACCCGTTCTATCACCATGGCAGCTTCTTCATGCCCGCCGCCTCCCGCTTCCTCGTCGGCTTTACGCAATGGATTCAATCGGGAATGCCGATCCATCGGCATCGCCCTGACGGTTGATACGGCCGGCCGCCGCCATCCTCGATAGACCTCTGGCGGGTCTTAGAGGGTTGATCGCTCGGCTTCGCAAGAGCCAGGAGCCGACACTACAGTCAGCGCGCTTACGATATGGACTGAATGACCTCGAAGCCTTCGAAGATCGGATGACCAAGATAGTTGTTTCGTGTACTGCCGGCCTGCGCGTGCGCCTTGCGAAAGGCTTCCGACCGGGTCCAGTTCTCGAAATGCGTGCGAGAGGCCCAGATCGAATGGGAGGCGTAAAGCGTATGGTCCTCGGCCGACGGCCCACGCAGCAGATGGAACTCCCTGAACCCGGGCACATCGCCGAGATGCGATTCCCGATCGCGCCAAACGGTCTCGAACTCGGCCTCGGACCCGATCTTCACCCTGAAACGATTCATCGCGACGAACAACGCCACATCCCTCTTTCCGTCGTATCGGCCCGGACGACCCCCGATAGACAGAGGTTGTCGGCAAGCATCGAAGCCTAGCACAGCCGAAATAGAATGCGAACGATTCTGAATTGCATTGCAAATGAGAACGGTTCGCGATACCAATAGCCGATGCACTGGATCGGACCTTCAACCCCCCACAGCGATCGACGTGAGCCATGAGTGCGCAACTGAATTCACTTCACAAAGCACAGACCCGGCATTGGAAAGGCGCAGCACCGATCGACAGTGCCAGGGCCGTGCCACAGAGTCGCGTTCTGGACAGCGCCCACATTCTGGCCGGACAGCGAGAAGTCATCATCGAGCATGAAGGCGTGGTCTACCGGCTTCGACATACGAAAAACGGCAAGCTGATTCTGACCAAGTGACAGCGTCCATGTGGCGCCGGCATCAGCTCGACAAACCTCAACAAACACCTGGCAATTCGCAGCTGCTGCCGCGTCCAACTCGGCCGAGGCCAATGGTCTCGGCCGACTCAATCAGCAAAAAGAGGTCCATCGATGCCCGAACCGACCGTCGCCCCTCCCGACAGAGAACCGCACGTCGTGAATGCAAGTCGTGAGCCCGTCGCCGATGCCTGAGATCGCCAACCAGAACAACGTTTGCCGCATCAGCGACCTGAGCTTCACATCCTGCCTGGTCATCTGGTCGCTGCGGCGCGGCGTGCACCAGCCCGGCAATGCAGAGGCTCTCAAACGCACGTTCGAACGAACGTTCGGCGCCGATGGCGTCGACGATGCGCTGATGCTGTTCGGACAGTTGGTCGGCGGCTTGCGACGGGGCCTTAAACTGCCCCCGGACATTCGCGCGCCCGAAGACAGCAACGTTTCGTATCAAGAAGTTACGTTGCTGTCCTTGCTGGCCGCCTTCCAACATCAGACGCCGACAGACGCGCGCCGCCTGATCGTGCGGATGTTTCACCGCGACCAATGCGAAGCGTTCGCGGCGGTCGCGGCGGGCTTCGCCGACGCCCTCCTCAAGGCCAATCAGGTTCTACCGCCGGACGGGCGCGGAGAAGGCACAATTGTTCCCTTGTCGCCGCGCACGCGGCCTCGGAAAAAGCTGACGCAGCCGGTCGAACCGGGCGCGCTGACCGCCCAGGAAGCCGTCATCGTGAGCGGAATACGCATCTGGGTGCGCGCCTTGAAGCAAGGCGGCAGCCCCCACGCGGTGCTGCGCGCCCATTTCGACGAGTGGGGCGTTGCGGAGGCCACGAGCAGTTTGAACGCCGTGATGAACCATACCGGCCGCTGTGCGACCCGGGCATTCGATGTCCGCTGCCCCAAATGCCCCGGCGTTTCCGCCGACGAGGCCAGGGTCTTGAGCGCAACCGCCGCCCTGCAGCGCGGCGACCGGGTGGCCGCGATGGGCCTGTTGCTGGCGTGGCTGCCGTCGCCGGTGGTTCAACTGACGATCGCGGCCTTGGAAGGCCTGGCGCGCGCCTTTACAAAGGCGCGCGCGGAGCTGCCGCAACGACGTTGGCGGTTCGATGAAACCGCCCAACTGCAGCCGGGAACCGCTGACGGCACAGAGGACGCCCAGCGCCCGACCCTGCATTAAGCCCGTGCCGCCGCTGAGCCTGCGGCACGGTCCGATTCCGCACAAGAGGACACGCGTATGAAGCAAGTGGGCGACCGAGTTCCGCAGGTCGACTTCATGACCAGACAGGACGGCGAATGGAAGACCGTCAGCAGTGACAGCATCTTCAGCGGCAAGACGGTCATCGTCTTTGCCCTGCCTGGCGCCTTCACGCCGACCTGCTCGACGACGCATCTGCCCGGGTACCTGGCCCTTGCCGGCGAGTTGCATGCGCATGGGGTCGACGACATCGTCTGCCTGTCGGTCAATGACGGTTTCGTCATGAACGCCTGGGCCGGCGATCAGAAGATCGATGGCGAGGTGCGCATGGTGCCGGATGGCAGCGGCCACTTCACAAGGGGCATGGGCATGGAGGTCGGTCTCGACGAGTTGGGCTTCGGCTGCCGGTCTTGGCGCTATTCGATGCTGGTCGAGGATGGTGTCATTGCTGCCCTGTTCGCCGAGGACAGGAACCAGCCGGGCGATCCGTTCGAGGTCAGCGACGCGATGACCATGGTGAAGTTCGTTCGCCACCGCAATGAGGACCGGATCGCGGTCTAGGCCATCGGACGTCGACGGAGCGATGCGCGTTTCGCCGGCACCAAACACCAATGGGCCGGGCAAGGTGATCCACCGAGCCCGGCCCACTTCTCATGATTACGGACCCGCTAGTTCTGGGCGGCCCCATAGATGCTTGCAATATCATCCAGCATGAGATGCGCCGCCAGTATGCCGCCAGCGGTGTTCCAGACGACGTCGTCCACCGCGTCGACCTGCCCTGCCTGCACGGCGGAAAGGGACTGCCACAGCGGATCGTTCAACGCCCCGTCCTGCTGGGCCACCCCTTCGCCATCGCCCGTGTCGTAGGTGAAATAGAAAATGCGGTCGCCATCCATGTCGGGAATGCTCTCGCGGCCAACGCGCAAGGCAAATTCGTCGACATTCTGGTTCTCCGGCCGGGCGAAGCCCAGGTCGCCCAGGATGACGCCTGAGAAGCTGTCGAGCTGATAGATGCGGATCTGGCTTGGCAGAAATCGAATGACCGACACCTCCTCTTGCAAACTGTCCCCCAAGCCCTCGCGAAGCGCTGCTATGCGCGCATCGTATTCGGCCAGGACCTGTTCGCCTCGCTCCTGCACGCCCAGGGCCTCGGCGTACAGGTCGAAGTTGACCCGCCAATCGCCCCGCAAACGCTCCGACAGAACGGTCGGGGCGATCGCGGAGAGCTGCGGATAGACCTCTTCATGCCGTTGCTTGTTGCCGAGAATGAGGTCGGGTTCCAGCGCCGCGACCAGTTCCAGATTGACGGCGTTTTCGGTACCCAGATTGACCGCGTCGCCCATGGCCTCGGCGATGTGGTCGTACCAGGGATCACCGGTCCAGGACTGGGCGGCACCGACCGGCGTGATGCCAAGCGCCAGCACGGCCTCGGTACCCTCGTTGGTGAGCACGACGATCCGTTGCGGGTTCTCGGGCACGTCAGTCGTGCCCATGGCGTGTTCGATTTCGTCGGCACCGACCGACGTGGTCAGGAAGACCATGGACGCGCCGATCAGGGCGCAGGCAAGCGAACGCATGGTGGGGGGCTCCCAGTTGTGAAATCGGACCACCGGATCGTGGGTGGCCGACTGCTGCCTGGGACCTCGGGATGGCCGAACCGTGCTGATTCGGCATCCAACTGTCAATACCGAGCGCGCGCATGGGCTTGCCCCAGCCCGCCGGGAAGGCGCCCGCCGTTGACCCAAGAGCCGCGCGCGCCTCTGGCGGCGATCGGACCTTGCTGATGCCCGGTCACGATCGAGACGCGCACGGCGCCCTTGCCATCACCGGCCTCGTGATCGGCCTGGCCCTGCTGGTGCTGGCCAGCCTGCATCTGGGGCTTCGCCACTATGCGCCCTGGCAGGTCTTCGACGCCGTTTTGCGCGACGGCCAAGGCACCGACGCGCTGATCATCCGAACGCTGCGCCTGCCGCGGACCGTCAACGCCCTGGCTGTCGGCGCGGCGCTTGCGGTTTCCGGCCTGCTGATGCAGTCCGTGACCCGCAACCCGTTGGCCGCGCCCGGCGTGCTGGGCGTCAATGCGGGTGCCGCGCTTGCCGTCGTGCTTGGCCTGTCCGCTTTCGGCATTGCCTCGCTTTCCGCCCTTGCGGGTCTTGCCGCGCTTGGTGCCATGGCCGCCGCCGCGTTCGTCTTTGGCATCACCCTGTCGGCCGGCGCCAGCTTTTCCCCGGTCCATGTCCTGCTCGCCGGTGTCACGGTCGCGGCACTGCTGGCCTCGTTCACCCAAATCCTGCTGGTCACGGACGAGAGCACGATGGAATCCCTGCTCTTCTGGCTGGCCGGGGGCTTCGCCGACCGCCCCTTGATCCTGCTTGCCATTGCAGCACCCTTCATCGCCATCGCCTTCCTGGCGGTCATGCCGATGACGTGGGCGCTCGACGCGCTGATGACCGACGACGCCAGCGCCCAGGCGCTGGGCGTCCCCGTCGTGCGCATTCGCCTGACCGCCCTCGGCCTAGCCGCGATCCTGGCCGGTCTTTCGGTCTCGGTCGCCGGCCCGGTCGCCTTCATCGGCTTGATCGCGCCGCATATTGCCAGACGGCTGGGCGTGCGCGGACATGCGCAGCTCGTGCCGGCCGCGGCGCTGGTGGGCGCGATGCTGGCCGTGGCGGCCGATATCCTCGCCCGCTACGTGGTCTCCCCCGGCGAAGCCCCGGTGGGCGCGGTCCTGGCGCTGATTGGTGTGCCGGTCCTGATCGCCCTGCTGCGCAGCCGCCGCATGGCCCTCCAGCGACGATGAACGGCGCCAACCCGAATTCGGACGGCTGGTGGCTGGTCCGGCCGGGATTCATCGCGGGACTTGTCGTTCTCTTGTCCCTGCTGCTGCTTCTGGCGGTCGGCGTCGGCAGTTCCTGGCTCAGCCCCGAGCGGGTTTTGAACGCGCTCGTCGGCGCAGGCGAGCGCATGGACCAGGTCATCGTCCAGACCTTGCGGCTGCCGCGCGCCTTGCTGGCGGCGCAGGCGGGCGTTTGCCTGGCTCTGGCCGGCGCCCTGTTGCAGCGGGCCACGCGCAATCCGCTGGCCTCGCCCTCCGTGGTCGGCGTCGTCGATGGCGCGGCGGTCGGTGTCGTGCTGTTTCTCTGGCTGTTCAGCAACGAGGCCAACGCGCTGACGGTCTCGATCCACTTTCAGCCCTTGGCGGCCGCGGCCGGCGCGGTCGTCTTCGCCGCCATCGTCGGCTTGCTGACCTGGCTCGACGACGATGGCGGGCCGATGCGGCTGATCATCTACGGCGTTGCGATCGCCGCCTTAGCGAGCGCGATCGTGACGCTGCTGATCATTCTGGGGCCGGTCTTCCGGGCCTCACAGGCCCTGATCTGGCTTGCCGGATCGGTTCATCAGGCTCATTGGGACGATGTCGTCAGCCTGGCCATCCTGCTGGCCATGTCCCTGCCGTTCCTGGCGCTCGTGCCCCGGGTGATGGACCAGTTCCTGCTGGACGACGATACCGCGGCCGCCACCGGACTGGCCGTGGGCGCCATGCGCGCCTTGCTTCTGCTGATCGCCGTTTACCTGACCGCAAGCGCGGTTTCATTTGTCGGAGGTATCGCCTTCGTCGGGCTGATCGCGCCGCATGTGGCGCGCCTGATCCTGGGCCAAAATGCGGGCCCCTACCTCATCGGGTCGGCCTTGATCGGCGCGATTATCGTTCTGGCATCCGACATCTTGGCGCGCTTGATCCTTGCACCATTGGAGTTGCCGACGGGCGCCGTCACGGCGCTGATCGGCGCGCCCTACTTCCTCTTCATCTTGATCAGACGGGGCCGTAGCCATGCGTGACAGTTTTGCGAGCTTCGAGGCGGCTGGCGTCGGCTATCGCGACACCTTGGTTTTTCGCGATCTCACCCTGTCCTTGCCGCAAGGCCGCATCACCGCCCTGTGCGGACCGAACGGCAGCGGCAAGTCGACCGCATTGCGGGCCTTGAGGGGGCTGCTCGGCCTTCAGGACGGCCTCGTCAGGATCGGCGACCGGCCGCTGGGCGCGTGGTCGCTGAGGGATCTCGCCAAGCAGATCGCGATGCTGACCCAGGCGCCGAGCGCACCCGACGAGATCAGCGTCGCCGACCTGGTCATGTTGGGCCGGTTTGCCTACCGAAGGCCATTTGTCGGCCCGACCGCCGAGGACCGCGCGATCGTCGATCGCGCCATCGCCGCCTGCGATCTCGGCGATCTGGCCGAACGGCCGCTTGGCGCCCTCTCAGGCGGGCAGTCGCAGCGCGCCTGGATCGCCATGGTACTGGCCCAGGACGCCCCCGTCATCCTGCTCGACGAACCCACCAACCATCTCGATATCGCCCATGCCCTGGAGACGCTGGAGCTGGTCCGCAGCCTGAAGCATGGCCAAGGCAAGTCGATCGTCGTCGTGCTGCACGATCTGAACCTGGCCGCGAAGTACGCCGATCACATGGTACTGTTCCGCGACGGCCAGGTCGCGGCCGAGGGTGCGGTGGCGGAGGTCTTCACACAAGCCACGATCGCCCAGGTCTTCGACATCGCGTGCCGGGTGATCGAAGACCCGCTGCACGGCCACCCGATCTGCATCCCCTACCCGAAGGGCCAAGCCGTCGAACGCCAGGCCGGGTGACACTGACCGCAAGAAAGCGCGTCCTAGTGTCGCGTAATATTGCGAATCGTTCTCATTTGCATTGACAGACGGAACGGCTTCACAGCATGCTCGCGGCCCATGAGCACCCTGCTTCATCTGGCGGAGGCCATGGCCGGGCAACCGCCGCGGACCGGCCTCGGCGGCTTGTCAGGCCGGCTGGTTCGTCATGCACGGCGCCTCGACCAGGGACCGGCATAGCGTGGCCAAACCCTCAAAGGCCAAAAAGGCCTCGCTTGGCTTGCTATTGGCCCCGGTCCGAGGTGTTCTCGTCGTCGCTTGCCTGTTGCAGGCCGTCAGCGCGATAGCCGGCGTCGCGCCGTTCATCGCGGTCGCCGAGCTGGGCCGCGTGCTGCTCGCCGAAGGTCCGATCGACGGTGGACATGCCTGGACCATCGCCATCATCGGGGCGGCCGCGCTGGTCGTGCGTCTGGTCTTCATGATGGCGGCCGGCGGGCTGACCCATCTGGCGGATCTCGACTTCGAACTCGACCTGCGCCGGCGCATGGCGGCCCATCTCGGGCATGTTCCGCTCGGCTGGTTCACCGAACGCAACGCGGGACAGGTCAAAAAGGCGCTGCAGGACGATGTCTCGGCCCTGCATCTCCTGGTCGGCCATGCCTTCACCAACATGGTGTCCGCCGCCGTCACGCCGCTGGCCTCGCTGATCTACCTTCTGTGGGTCGATTGGCGGCTGACGCTGGTGGCGATCGTGCCACTCTTGCTGGGCATGGGCTGCCTCTACGCCTTTCAGATGCGCGGCTTCAAGGAGAAGATGGCCGCCTACAACAAGTCCCTTGAACGGGTGAACAGCGCCTCGGTGGAGTTCGTTCAGGGCATCGCGGTGGTCAAGACCTTCGGCCAGGCGCGCAAGGCCTATCAGCGTTTTCTCGACGAGACGCAGCGCTTCATGGATTACTTCTGGGAGTGGGTGCGCGGCCTGTTGAAGTTCTCCGCCGCGTCGGAGGTCGTGCTGTCCCCCCTGTTCTCCCTCGTCGTGGTGCTGGGCGGCGGCATCTGGTTCGTCAGCCAGGGCTGGGTGACCCCGGTTGACGTCTTGCCGTTCGCGATCCTTGGGCTTGGCTTTACCGCACCCTTCCTGACCATCGGCTACGCCCAGAACGACATGTTGATGGCCCAGCAGGCGGCAAAGCGGATCAACGAACTGCTCGACGCGCCCACCCTGCCGGACAAGGCGACCGGGCGGGTGCCGGACGGGGCGCGGGTCGTCTACGAGGGCGTGCGCTTTTCCTATGACGACCGGGTCGATGTGCTTCAAGACATCGATCTGGACCTCGCACCAGGCACCGTCACGGCCCTGGTCGGCCCGTCCGGGTCCGGCAAGACAACGATCGCCAAGCTGTTGCCGCGGTTTTGGGACCCGACCGGCGGGCGCATCACGCTCGGCGGCGTGCCCATCGACGAGCTGCCGTCGGCGGAGATCTACCGCCGGGTCGGCTTCGTCTTTCAGGATGTGCAGCTGCTGCACGCCTCGATCGCCGCCAACATCGCGCTCGGCCGTCCCGACGCGACGACGGACCAGGTCGTCGAAGCCGCCCGGGCCGCCCAGATCGACGCGCGTATCGCCGCGTTGCCGCGCGGCTACGACTCGGTGGTCGGCGACGACGCCAAGCTCTCAGGCGGCGAGGCCCAGCGCGTCTCGATCGCACGGGCGATCCTCGCCGACGCCCCGATCCTCGTTCTGGACGAGGCGACGGCCTTTGCCGACCCGGAGTCGGAGGCGGCCATCCAGGACGCCTTGTCGACGCTGGCGGCGGGCAGGACCTTGCTGGTCATCGCCCACCGGCTGCACACGATCGTCGGCGCGGATCAGATCTGCGTGGTCGATAAGGGCCGCATCGTCGAAAGGGGCCGTCACGCCGAACTGTTGGAACAGGGCGGTCTTTACGCGCGCATGTGGAACGCGAGCGAGCGCGCCCAGTCCTGGCACCCGGGCGAGCCGGAGGCTTCGGCAACGGACAGCGAGGCCGCACAATGATCCGCGCCCTGTTCAACGTCGCCGGGCCTGAAGCGGCGCGCCTGCTGCGGCGTAACCTGATTGGCCTTGGCGCCGAGGGCCTGCTGATGGGGCTTGGCTTCGCCCTGCTCGTGCCGGTGTTGGCGGCCCTGTTTGCCAACGACACGGCCGACGCGTTGATCTGGCTGGCGGCCAAGGCCGGCGTGCTGGTGATCTATGCCGGCGTGCGCTACCGCAGCCAGCTTGCCGGCTACATGGCGGCGATCGGTCTGGGACGCGGCCTGTTCAGCCGGCTTGGCAACCATGTCGCCGAACTGCCGCTCGGCTGGTTCGGCCCCGATCGCGTCGGCCAGGTCGGGCGGCTGACCAGCCAGGGTGTGATCGACGTGATCGGCGTGCCGGCGCACCTGCTGCGTCCGCTGATCACCGCGTTCGTGACCCCGGCGACCGTCATCGCGTTGATGTTCGTGTTTGACTGGCGGCTGGCGCTTGCCGCCCTGATCACCGCGCCGATCGCGGCGCTGGTCTATCGCTGGGCGGGCAATTTGGTTCAACGGACCGACCACCGGACCGACGCGGCGGGCGCCGAGGCCGCCGGACGGGTGGTGGAGTTCGCCCAGAACCAGGCCGTACTGCGGGCGTTCGGACGGTCGACCGACGGCTATGACCTGCTCGACAACGCGCTTAAGGAACAGCGTGACGCCGGCCGCGCCCAGATCATGACGGCGGTGCCCGGCTTTGCCGCCTTCGTGCTGGTCGTGCAGTTCGCCTTCACCATCGTGCTCTTGTTCGGCACCAGCCTCGCGCTGGGCGGTTCGATCGACGTGCCGGAACTGCTGGCCTTTCTGGTGCTGGCGGTCCGCTATGTCGAGCCCTTGATCATGGCGGCCGATCTCGGCGGCGCCTTGCGCATCGGCCGCAACAGCCTGGCGCGCATGGACACGCTGATGGCGACGAAGCCGTTGCCGGAACCGGAGGCTTCCGCCGCCATGGCGGGAGCCGGGATCGCGTTCGAACAGGTCGGCTTTGCCTACGACGAGCGGCCGATTTTGACCGACGTCAGTTTCACCGCACCGGCCGGCAAGATGACGGCGCTGGTCGGCCCGTCCGGATCGGGCAAGACCACGGTCATCCGCCTGGCCGCACGGTTCTGGGATGTCGATGCCGGCGTTGTGCGCGCCGCGGGCACCGATGTCCGCGAGATCAGAACCGAGGATCTGATGGCCCGGTTGTCCATGGTCTTCCAGGATGTCTATCTGTTCGACGGTTCGATCGAGGACAACATCCGGATGGGCCGACCGGAGGCCGGCGAGGACGCGGTGCGCCACGCCGCCCGTCTGGCCCGCGTCGACGAAATCGCCGATCGGCTGCCGGACGGCTATGCCAGCAAGGTCGGCGAAGGCGGTGCCGCCCTGTCCGGCGGTGAGCGCCAACGGGTCTCGATCGCCCGGGCGATCCTGAAGGACGCGCCCATCGTCCTGCTGGACGAGGCCACGGCAGCGCTCGACCCGGAGAACGAAGCGGCGGTGCAAGACGCGCTGCACGCCCTGACGGCGGACCGGACGCTGCTGGTCGTGGCCCATCGGCTGCAGACCGTGCAATCGGCGGACCAGATCATCGTCCTTGACGAGGGAACGGTGGCCGAGCAGGGCAGCCACCCCGAGCTTCTGGCCAAGGGCGGCCGCTATGCCGCGTTCTGGCGCGAACGCAGCCGGGCGGCAGGCTGGCGCCTGGCGCCGGACCGCTCGGGCCCGACCGACCCTTCGAACACGCACAGAGCGGGAGCCTGATCATCGTCGTCGTCCGACGGCGTTACGCGCCGGGCCTGGTGCATTTTAGGGCGACATCAGGACCCTCCTTGCACGTGGTCTCGAACAACGCGCCGTCATCTTAATGCCTGTCTTCGGCAGGCCGACCACACGGCTCTCACTCACCTTCGACCTAGGACAACGCAACACGGGGGAACCATGGCATGACGAGATTGCTGCTGAGCGCGCTGGCATTGGCGGCCGCAACTTCAGGTGCGGTCGCCCAGACGACGGACTACAGCCTCTCCGTCGTCGAGACCGGGCAGCGCGACTATTACTGCACGGTGACGCTTCGGCTCGACAACGCTTCCGACGGAACGGTGAATGATCTCAACGGATCGGTCGTTCTGTTGGCCGGTGATGAAGCGGTCGGGCAGAGCCGCGCCAGCTCGTTCCTCAATGTCGGGCCGGGCGCGACGGGCGAGCGGCTGTTCGAGGCCCCCAGCGCGCCCTGCGCCGAGGTGACGGACTATCGCTTCGACGTCAACTCATGCCGGATCGACGGCAGTTTCCTCGACCCTTCGGAATGCGCGGCCCGGCTCGCACCCCAGACCGACGCTGCCGCTGCCCATTGACCGCGGCGACCGACTTGCCCCGTTGGGTCGACGGCAAGGATCTCACTAGTACGGGACGGGGCTGGCACCCTTCGCAGATGGCCTGCCCAAACGGCGGCAGAAAAACGGCTGACGATCGTCGACGTCCCTTGGTTCGAACGGCCGACCGAGGACTGGACGTCGTGGATGAAGCCGGGCGGGCGTCTGGAGGTCTATCGGGCGGGCGGCGGCAACATGCTGATCAACGGCCATATCGCTCGGCCCTGGCTGCCCGGGGGAGGCGTCGGCGGCGACCGGCCCGCGCCTGAAGCCCGCCTGACTATCTGCACGGATACCGGTTTGGGCCCGGTGATCGCCTCCGGCTACGCCGATGCCCTCACCTGGGCAACGCGCTCGCCGCGTCCAGCTCGATCACGGCGGCGAAGAAGCGTTCGGCCATGACGTCGAGCAGCCGGCCGGCGCGGCCCTGCGGGTCGGTGCCGGCGAGCTTCTGGAACTTGACCGGGATGGTCAGGCAGTGGAGGGCGGAGAGCCTGAAATCGTAGAGCGCCTCGTCGAACGGATAGTGCGCCACGCCGGCCCGGGTCAGCGCCTCGTGCCAGGCCCGGACGATGTCAAGCTGGTGACCGTCGCGTTCCGGCACCGGCTCACTGCCGCCAATCAGGCGGGCGATGTCGTAGGTCGCGCTGGTCTTGTGGACCAATTGCCAGTCCAGCATCAGCACTTCGTCGGTCTCGCCCGGCGTGCCGAACATCAGATTGTCGGCGCGCAAATCGCCATGAACCAGGGCGGCAGGCCGCTCCGCAATGCGGCGCTCAAGCGCCTCCAAATTCTCCGCAACCGCCTGGCCGATCGCCAGCGCCCGCTTGCCGATGCGCAGCGCGAAGGCGTCGGCGAAGGTCGGCCATGCGTCCACGAACGTGTCGGTGTGAAAATGATCATGCTCCGGCGCCCAGCCAATCGCGTCCAGCGCCTCATTGTCCCAGAACGTGGCGTGGACCTGGGCGATCATGCGCGCCACTGCCAAGGTCCGGTCATGGGCGATGCCGCGCACCTGATCGCCGACCGTCAGATGGCCGAGATCCTCCATCACCAGGGCGCTGGCCTTCGGCGTCTCCTCGGCGAAATAGACCTGCGCCAAGCGGATCGGCACCCGCCGAGAGACTTCCCGGTAAAACCCGACCTCGCGCTCAAACGCACTGATCTCCGCCGCCGCCTGGCGAAAGGTCTCGTCATTCGGCTTGATCTTGGCCACCACCGAGGCCGGCCGATCCGGCGCCGCCGCCTCGTACGTCAGCTCCAGCCGCAAGGTCTGACTGAGAAAGCCCCGGTCGTTGTTAATGGAGGTGGCCTTCACCGCTGTCACACGCGGGGGGCGATCGTCGAACAACGCCGCGTTGATCCAATCCGGCGTTATCTCGTCAACTGACGCGGGGACGTCGATCATCTGTAACAGTTCCCGAGATAGTGCTCCTGTTCGACCTGTTACAGAGTTTCGGGTACTTGTCCAGGATGCCGGGTCGGGCTGCTGAAGCGACCAGGTGGCGCCCCGCAACCCGTCCAATCCATTTGGGCATCACCAGCTGGCCGGCCAAAGGGATATGCCGGGCGCTTCGCCGAGCCAACGCAAAAACCGATCAGGCATCAATTTGGGAATTTGCGCACCAAGAAAGTGACCATCTGCTCGGCTATTAATCCGTGAAACTACTGATCAATAGTTGCGTCTTCCGATTGTACTTTGATTTTTTCAATATCCGTTACAAATCGAGCCCATCTAATCCTTGCGCGGCCTCGTGCGGCCTTGCATTCCTCAAGAACCGTCGTCACAAGCCCGATACCAGGTATAAACAGACCTACCAGCTCAGCGATAGCTGCTTTGCAATAGACCCAGTACTCTCGACTCTTTGAAAGATGTTTGGTAAACACTTCGTCTCTAATATTGTGCGCCAACTCTGTAATATTTTTGCAGATTTTTTCAATTTCATCTGCCTGATTCTCGATAATCAATTCGTCGATGTAGGATCTTGCCTCTTCCAGGTATTGATGGTTTCTCAGTTCCTCCAAACAAGGATGATAAGGACCATCTGAGTTCAAGTAATTGGGCAACACACCAGCTACTAGCTGATGCTTGATGCGCCTTTGATTACCGATAAGCCTTGACTCTTGACTCGTCGGGCTCTTTTGTCTTAGGGCCTCGTAGTATACTTGATTTGCAGAGTTTGAAACAATATCGCAGTTCTCTATCCCAAAAGCATGTGGAATCATCCAGTCAATTAAGACATTGCGAAACCAAGTGGATGATCCCGCCGCCTTTAGGCCAGTCAATAATTCGACGCCACCTCCGTGATTGTCGGGAATGAAATCGGCCGCTCTTGGGTCAATGCGGTATGGTTGACCGGTCATCAATTTCAAGGCCGCCCGATAACCTATAAATGGATCTCGAAAGTTTCGATCTCTATAATCTCCGACTTCGTAGTAATTTCTGGCTTCCATATAGATGTTGTGAAACCTAACGTCAAAGTCAGGCGTTTCAGACAAGAATTTAACGTATTCCAGTTCCCTCATATTCCAAGGACACAGCTCTGGACATAAAAATACTATTTCATCATAAAATACAATTAAACCTAGACTATCCTCGAGCAATGGCTGAGGATAGCCCATCTTTCCAGCAACTTTGTAATCGTAAGCAAGTGGCCCTGAAAGCCCAACAAGTGCACGTCTAGTCATTTCCCGACAGACTTCACCGATGATCCAATTTACGCCGTCATTTATCGATAGTTGCCAAGCACTGCAACTTTGGCTTGACTTAGGCGTAAGCTGACGGAGAAGTCAAGTTAGTAGTGGAATATCTGTTAGCATTGCAATCAAGTGCGTCGCCGGGATGAACCCTACGGCCCCACCGCCCCCCGCCGCTGCGCCAACCCGGCCTTAATGGACCGCCGCTGTTCCGGCTGGCCGTCCAGGATGAACGACAGGAGCGTGAACCGTTCGCCCTTGGTGACGTCCATGGCCTCGTGCAGGAGGGAGCGGGAGAAGATCACGGCGTCGCCGGTGCCGGGGCGGTAGAGGTCGGGGCCGTATTCGGGGAAGCGCAGGTCGCCGCCCTCGTACTCCTCGGTGTTGAGATTCAAGGTCATGGCAAAGCGGCGGTGGGCCATGTCGGGCACGACATTGTCGCCGTGGCTGCGGAAAAGCCGCCTGCCTCTGAGTCGTGACGCACGGCCTTGAGTGAGCCCGCGCCCTCAACAACACCTATCCCGCTTGCCACGGGTCGATCAGATCGATGCCGCATGTCTCGAAGTCCCGAACGTTTCGCGTTGCAACCGTCGCGCCATTTGCGCGAGCGATCGCGGCGATTTGGGCATCGAACTGGCTGATCGGCCGCCCCGCAGAGCGCCGTTCGGCGACGATGGCCGCATAAGCGCGCGTGGCCGCGCTGTCGAACGGGAGGATGCGGGCGCGGAAATCCTCAGCGAGGATGGTGTCTATCGCGCCGGCCAAGGCGGCTCGGCGGCTTCCCGCGGGCAGCAAGGCCACGCCAAGGCGAAGCTCAGCTTCGCTCACGGCACTCAAATAGACATCCGGCCCGTCTTGCGCCGCCAGCCATGTCTCCACGCTCGGTGCCGGCGCGGGGCGCAGAAGTTCCGAGATCACGTTGGTGTCGAGCAGGATCATTGCCGCGATCAGTCGAAGCCCGGCGGCTCGCGCACGGGCTCGCGTGCGGGGATGTCGAGGTCGACACCGCCCAAGGGCGACATACGCTTGCGAATGGCGGCGGCGAGGTCGCGCGGCGGAGACGCCTCCCCGACCGCTTGGCGCAGGATCTCCCGCACCTCCTCCTCCATGGATTGGCCATGTTCGGCGGCGCGAATGCGCAGCTTGCGCTTCAGCGCGTCGTCAAGATTGCGGATCGTGATGTTGGCCATCGGCAAGCCTCACGTTGCATTCTGCTAGCAACGTAGTCACTGATAGCATTGCAATCAACCGGCTATCGCTGATGCCTTCGCGGCCACCGCCACGCTCATGACACCGCCGACCGTCCATGTCAGCCAACACTGGTGCGATGTGTTGACCGTGGCCCTAATTCGCGGTTGGCGTTTCGATGCCTGTCCGGAGCTCGGTTAGCGACAGCACCCCGTCGGAATCGGCGTCCATCACATAGAAGTCGGCGATGAAACCGGCCCGTGTGCTGTCATCGACGACCAGGGTGGCGATGAACGCCTCGTGTTCGGCCAAGGAAACGGCGCCATCGCTGTCGGCGTCCATCTCGGCGACCCGCAGGTTCATGTGGGCCTCGTCGACGAAGACCAGCCCGCAACGCTCTGCTTGAGCCATCGCCATCTCGGCCGAAAGCATCACGGCCAGGGCCGCGCCGGCCACAATCATGATATTCACGGTTGAGCTGCCTCGTTTCAGTCCGCGCGGCAAAGGCGCCGCCCCCCTACCGCACCACCGCACCCCGCCGTTGCGCCAGCCCGGCCTCGATCGAGCGGCGTTCCTCGTCGAACCACTCCCGCCGCTCCGCGCGCCATTGCTCCGGCTGGCCGTCCAGGATGAAGGAGAGGAGCGTGAAGCGTTCGCCCTTGGTGACGTCCATGGCCTCGTGCAGGAGGGAGCAGGAGAAGATCACGGCGTCGCCGGTGCCGGGGCGGTAGAGGTCGGGGCCGTATTCGGGGAAGCGGAGGTCGCCGCCCTCATACTCCTCGGTGTTCAGGTTCAAGGTCATGGCGAAGCGGCGGTGGGCCATGTCGGGCACGACATTGTCGCGGTGGGGGCGGAAGAAGCCGCCCTCCTCGCTGTCGTAACGCACGATCTTGAACTCCTCCACGCCCTCGACCTCGCGGTCATAGGCGGTGAAGATCTCCGGCGCCACGCGGGCGAAGACGCGGGCCTCGATCTCCTCGAAAAGGTCCTTGTCGCGCACATGGTGATCGCGGCGGCGCTTCACCTGATCGCGGTCCGCCTTGGTGGCGCTGCCCTTCTCGCCCATCGTGATGGTGCCGGAGGGCTCGTTATGGGAATGCCAGATGTCGATCAGTTTGCGACAGAACGGCCTGTCGAGCACGCCGGGGATCAAGAGCACGGGTGCGGTGCGGGTGATGGTGCGCGGCGGCTCGGCCGGGGTCTTGGCCAGCGTGGCCAGCGCGCGATCGACCTGCGGCTTGGCGCCCTCGGTAAAGGCTGCCAGCACCCGCTGGTTGGGGTCCAGCAAATAGGTGACAACGTCGCCCTTGCCGCCCTGGCTGAGCGTCGACAGGCCATAGCGCAGATGGATCGCACCCTGCGGGTCGGTGAACAGTTCGAACGGCAGCTTGCGGTCCAGCGCCGCCTTGCAGTTGGCTGCGAAGTCGCCGAGCGCGATGGCATAGACCTCGACGCCGGCCTGCTTCAGCGCATCGGCCTTGGCGGCGATGCGTTTCAGCTCGCGCTCGTCCGCCGGCTTGCCGAAGCCGGGGAAGAAATGCAGCAGGATGTGGCCGCCCTGGACCAGCGTGTAGAACGGGTCCACCTGCCGGTGCTGGTCCGGCAGCATGAAGTCCGGGGCCCGGTCGCCGGGCGTCAGCGCGCCGATTAACACGTCAGTTCCCCCACCTTGGCCGTCTGGATCGCTACCCGTCCAATTTGGCCCTTAGAATCTCATTCACCAGCTTCGGATTGGCCTTGCCCTGGGTGGCCTTCATCACCTGGCCGACAAAAAAGCCGAACAGCTTCTGCTTGCCGCCCTTGTATTCCGCCACCTTGTCCTGGTTGGCGGCCAGCACCGTCTCGATCTCGCCCTCGATCGCGCCCGTGTCCGTGACCTGGCGCAGGCCCTTGGCGTCGACGATCGCGGCGGCGTCGTGGCCCGTCTCCAGCATCTCGGCGAAGACATCCTTGGCGATGCGGCCGCTGATCGTGTCGTCGGCGATCAGGTCGACCAGGCCGCCAAGCTGATCGGCCGTGATCGGGCTTTCGTCGATGTCGTGGCCGCCCTTGTTCAGGGCGCCGAACAGTTCGGTGATCACCCAGTTGGCGCAGATCTTCGGGTCACGCCTGCCGTTCGGCCCGCCCTTGACCACGTCCTCATAGAAGTCCGCCCGCGCCCGTTCGGCGACCAGCACGCCGGCATCATAGACCGAGAGGCCGTAATGGGTGACGAAGCGTTCCTTCTTCTCGTCCGGCAGTTCCGGCAGGGTGGCGCGGATGCCGTCAATGAAGGCGTCGTCGAACTCCAGCGGCAGCAGGTCCGGGTCCGGGAAGTAGCGGTAATCGTGCGCCTCTTCCTTGTCGCGCATCGACCGCGTCTCGCCGCGCCCGGTGTCCCACAGGCGGGTTTCCTGAACGACTGTGCCGCCATCCTCGATATGGTCGATCTGGCGGCGCGCCTCGTAATCGATCGCGGCCATGACATAGCGGATGGAGTTGACGTTTTTCACCTCGCAGCGCGTGCCATACTCATTGTCGCCGACCTTGCGCACCGAGATGTTCACGTCGCAGCGCATGGAGCCTTCCTCCATGTTGCCGTCGCAGGTGCCGAGATAGCGAAGGATGGCGCGCAGCTTGCGCAAATAGGCCGCCGCCTCCTCCGGCCCGCGCAAGTCCGGCTCCGACACGATCTCCATGAGGGCGACGCCGGAACGGTTGAGGTCGACGAAGGTGCGCGTCGGGTCCTGATCGTGCAGGCTCTTGCCCGCATCCTGCTCCAGATGCAGGCGGGTGATGCCAACCGTGCGCGTTTCGCCGTCCGGCAGATCCAGCACGATCTCACCCTTGCCGACGATGGGCTGCAGATACTGGCTGATCTGATAGCCCTGGGGCAGGTCGGCGTAGAAATAGTTCTTGCGGTCGAACACGGAGAATTTGTTGATCTCCGCCTTCAGGCCCAGGCCGGTGCGCACCGCCTGTTCGATGCACTTTTCGTTGATCACCGGCAGCATGCCGGGCATGGCCGCGTCAACCAGGCTGACCTGGCTGTTGGGGGCGGAGCCGAATTCGGTCGCGGAGCCGGAAAACAGTTTGGCCTCGGAGATGACCTGGGCGTGGACCTCAAGCCCGATGACCATCTCCCAATCGCCGGTATCGCCCTTCAGGACGGGATGCGTGGTCATGCCCCCTCTCCCACCATCAGCGCCGGGGTCGCGGTGAAGCCGGCCGCCTCCTCCAGCACGCCTGCGGCCCGGAACAGCGTCTCCTCATCAAACGCCTGACCGACAAGCTGCAGGCCCAGCGGCGCCCCGTCCGCGCCCAGCCCGGCCGGCACCGAGATGCCCGGCAGCCCGGCCAGGTTCGCCGGCACGGTGAACACGTCGTTCAGATACATGGCGATGGGATCGTCCTGTTTGTCGCCGACCTTGAACGCGGTCGACGGCGCGGTCGGCGTCAGCAGCAGGTCGCACTTCTGATAGGCCGCCTCGAAGTCGCGGGCGATCAGCGTGCGCAGCTTCTGCGCCTTCAGGTAATAGGCGTCGTAGTAGCCGGCCGACAGCACATAGGTGCCGATCATCACCCTTCGCTTAACCTCCTGGCCGAAGCCCTCGGCGCGGGTGTTCTCGTACATCTCGATCAGGCTGTTGCCCGGCACGCGCAGGCCGTAGCGCACGCCGTCATACCGGGCCAGGTTCGACGACGCCTCGGCCGGTGCCACGATGTAGTAGGCCGGCAGGGCATACTTCGTGTGCGGCAGGCTGACATCGACGATCTCCGCGCCCGCCGCTTTCATCCACTCGACCCCCTGCTGCCACAGGATCTCGATCTCTACCGGCATGTCGTCGACGCGGTACTCCTTCGGCACGCCGATTTTCAGGCCGCGAATATCGCCGGTCAGGGCGGCAGCATAGTCCGGCACCGCCATGTCGACGCTGGTCGAATCCATCGGGTCGAAACCCGCCATGGAGGTCAGCATCAAGGCCGCATCGCGCACCGAGCGCGTCATGGGCCCGGCCTGGTCCAGCGACGAGGCAAAGGCGACAATGCCCCAGCGGGAGCAGCGGCCATATGTCGGCTTCATACCGACGATGCCGCAAAGGCTGGCCGGCTGGCGGATCGAGCCGCCGGTGTCCGTACCCGTCGATGCGGTCGCAATCCTGGCAGCGACACAAGCGGCGGAACCGCCGGACGACCCGCCGGGCACCAGCCGCGCGTCAGGCTCGTCGGCCAGCGTCCAGGGGTTGTGGACCTCGCCGAAATAGGACGTGGTGTTTGACGAACCCATGGCGAACTCGTCCAGGTTCGTCTTGCCAAGCAGTACCGCGCCATCGCGCCACAGATTGGCGGTGACCGTGCTTTCATAGGTTGGCGTGAAGCCCTCCAGGATATGGCTGCCCGCCATGGTCCGGATGCCTTCGGTGCAATAGAGGTCCTTCACGGCGATCGGAATGCCGTCGAGCGGCCGTGCTTCGCCGGCCCGGCGCCTGTCGTCGGCCGCCATGGCCATCGACATCGCCCGTTCCGGGGTCTCGGTGACGAAGGCGTTCAGCGCCCGCGCCTCCTCCATGGCCAGCAGGTTGGCCCGGGTCAGCTCGGCGGACGTGAAATCGCCCTTGGCCAGCCCGTCCAGCGCCTCGCTGATCGTCAGATGGTTCAGTTCGGTCATTCGACGACCCTCGGCACGGCGTAGAACCCGCTCGCCTGCTCCGGCGCGTTGGCCAGCACCTGGTCGGCCTTCTTGCCGTCGGTGACCTGATCGGTCCGCCAGCGCAAGGCCTGGGGCGTGACGCTGGTCATCGGCGGCACATCGTCGGTGTTCACCTCGCCCAATTGCTCGACAAAGGCCAGGATGTCTTGCAGATCCTTCTGCAAGGCTTCGGCTTCATCCGGGGCAACGCGAATGCGGGCCAGATGCGCAATACGCGCGACGGTGGCCTGATCGAGCGACATGGTATAGGTGTCTCCAACGAAACGGCGCGGTGCTTCCGGTCGGACCCGGAACGCCGCGCCAAAACACGTTTCTATATGGGGGCTTTGGCCCTCAAAAGCGGCCGCGAACCTAGCACCAGCCTATGACCATCTGCAAGATCGAGGACTTGGCCGACCGCCTGCCCGCCGGCACCAGGCTTTTGGGGCTGGATGTGGGCGACAAGACCATCGGCCTGGCGCTGTCCGACAGCGCGCTGACGCTGGCCTCACCGATCGGCACGATCCGCCGCCGGCGCTTCGCCCTGGATGCCGAAACGCTGTTCGCCACGGTCGACGAACGCGGCGTCGGCGGGCTGGTGGTCGGCCTGCCGCGCAACATGGACGGCTCGATCGGGCCGCGCGCCCAGGCGACAAAGCAATTCGCTTACAATCTCATGAAACGCCGCGACCTCCCGGTTGCGTTCTGGGACGAGCGGATGTCCACCCAGGCGGTTGAGCGCGCCATGGTCAGCGAGGCAGACCTCAGCCGTGCGAAGCGGGCGCAACGGATCGACACGGCAGCGGCCGCGTACATTCTGCAAGGGGCGCTCGACGCCCTGGCCAATCGACCGCGCCAGGCATGACCATCGCCTTCTTGGCGCTGGCGCCAATCTTCGCCCTGATCATTCTCGGCGCGCTGCTGCGCCGCACATCATTCGTGCCCGACAGTTTCTGGCCCGCGGCAGAGAAGTCGATCTGCTACCTGTTCTTCCCGTGCCTTTTGTTCAGCGAACTGGCGACGGCCGACATCGATCTTGGTGCCCTGCTGCCGATGGGGCTGGCGATGATGGGGGCGGTGCTGGCAATGGGGATCCTGCTGCTCGGTCTTCATCAGGTCTGGCGGCTGCCCGGCCCGCCCTTTTCGTCTATTTTTCAAGGCGGTATCCG